>ENA-OQKY01000011-OQKY01000011.1-human-gut-metagenome-genome-assembly--contig:-NODE-11-length-276141-cov-7.510981_pt1 | contig 276141 bp, 246 predicted proteins | sample MGYA00242652_ERZ504805 | MGnify/ENA primary metagenome ERZ504805 (study PRJEB26092, sample SAMD00036400) | human gut metagenome | host: Homo sapiens | study: EMG produced TPA metagenomics assembly of...
ATCATATAAAAAATGAGGGACGATCATTTCAGATACCGGTACATTGGCATGATGAACTGGAAATTATATATGTAAAAAGTGGGTTTTTGACTGTAAGTATATCAGGAGAAAATTATATTGGAACCCCCGGGGATGCTTTTGTAGTGTCGCCGGGCAATCTGCATTTCATGGGTTCACAGGCTGGAGAAGTGGATTATTTTACTTTCCTTTTTCCACTTGAATATATCTCTTTTTGCACAGATGACATGTTAGATGATAAATTGCTTACTCCATTAAAAAATGGTCATTTGATGATAAGACCAAGGATCAAGGATGCAGCAAAAGAGTTGTGTGAGCAGTTGGCCGAAATATATATGGCAAAAAATGATGAAAAGAAGTTGGAAATAGCTGTTCAGATAAAGACAAAAATAATTCTTTTACAATTTATTCTTCACATGTGGGAGAATGGATTTATAATCGAAAATGATAAAAGTGGAAGAAATACTGTAGAAAAAGAGATGATTTCATACATACAGCAGAGTTTTACAGGGGAGATATCATTAAAGAAATTTGGGGAACAGTTCCATCTTTCTGAAAAATATGTATCGCAATATTTTAAAGAACATTTTCATATTACGCTTTCAAAATATGTTACATATTTGCGGTTGGAGCATGCAAAACAGTTGTTACAAAATTCGGACATTCCAGTTACAGAGGTTGCAATGCTCAGTGGTTATCAGAATGTAAGTTATTTTATCAGAAGCTTCAAAAAAACATACGGAGTGTCTCCATTAAAATATAGAAAAAATGAGCCGAGTACATGGATTTAGCGGAGTGTGAAAGAAACATAAACGATGTTAAAATTATAAATACAACTGTATTGAAAAATAAGAGGAGTATGGACTTCCGAAGCCGAAATTTCAGGAATTCGATAATATGTTTCGGGTAGAGCTGTTCCGTAGTTCATTTCCGATGACAAATGAAAAAGAAAACATCGGAGAAACATCGGAGAAGCATCGGAGAAGCATCGGAGAAACATCGGAGGTAGCGTGGAAAACAGACCTCAACGATACACAGCAAAAAATTATAAAGTTGCTTTCAGAAGATCATCAATTATCAGCAGTTAAGTTAGCTGAGAAAATCGGGGTTGCCAGTCGAAATATTGAGAACAATATTAAGAAGTTAAAAGAGTATGGTATTCTTATAAGACATGGATCTCCAAAGAATGGTTACTGGGAGATTGTAGATAAAGATCTACAGGAGTGAGAAGTAAATTAGTCCAAGACTAGTCCAAGATAGCTCAAGATTAGTCCAAGAGAATATATATAAATAACAAAAATAGATTGACATTTTGTAGTAATCAGTAGTAAACTGTACTTGTGGAAGGGAAGTGATATGTTTGGCTAGAAAAACACCAAAAGATGGCAAAGAAGAGAACATACGAGTACGGGTGACTCCGGAGCAAAAGCAGAGACTTGTTGAGTATGCGGAACGTCATTATCAGAGCATGAGTGGTGTTGTGTGTCAGGCATTGGATCTTCTTTACGCAAGAGAAGAACAACAAAATAACAAAGAGTGAGATGGAGTTATTTTGGAGTTTATCTTTTCATAGGCTGTACGGAAAATACAAAAACAGAACAAATGTTCGGTAGAAAAATCGCTAATTATATCTTGTGCGTGTTATGAAACGCAGTCCGCAAAGGAGTTTGAGTAGTTTGAAAAGTCGCGGAAAATAGTTTCCGATCCAAACATATTCAGAGATTTTTTACCCTGTTCGTGTCCAAGAGAAAGGTGGATGATCCCACTTTTTATATAATAGGCAGCGTTATTAATGACACCGTATTGTGTCAGATAGCTGCCTTTTTTAATTTTCTTTTTTCTGTACTGGCATGTAGTTTATATACAAATCAAGACAAAAAATTATTCTATGAGAAGTTTGGATTTCAGAAATTACCAAATGTTAAGTATGGTTATGGAATGGTAATTGAAATGCAAAATTCCTGTTTGTCAGAATAAGGAGTAAATGTACATTCGAAGATAGCACTGTGTGTTGACATTTATGAGAAAGTTGAAATATAATATAAAAATGTGATTAACCATGGCACAGTTTCTTAGTTAGAACAAGCTCTATATTGTGTCCGATCTGAAAATATAGAACAATGACAGATAAAAAATAAAGAGGTATACATGATGGAAAATGAGCAAGAAAATTGGAAGCCCCACACCCAACGAAAAATATATAAGTCCCAAATCAAGAAGGATTCGGTAGGATTTTTTGCGTTTTTGACGCTTGTTATTATTTTGTTAGCATCCGCATATACATTTATTCTGCAGAAATCATACACTAATATTGCACTTGAGACAGAAATTGAGCGTGACACGGCAAGTGCTGGTGTAATACATAAGCTGGTAAATGAACGACTTGGAAAGGAAGAGTTTACCGAAATTCGCAGCAAAGACGACGAGAATAAAAAAATATATCATGATATTTCATCCTATCTAAATGAAATACGAACCCTGAATTCGACCAGATATCTATATACAGCCACCAAAAATGAAGAAAATAAACTTATCTATGTTGTAGATGGCCTTGATCCTACAGCAAAAGATGTTCGGCATCCAGGGGATTATATTGAGGATGAGATGATTCCCTACATTGAAAAAGCACTTTCTGGCCAGATCGTATATTCTCAGGACATCGTTGATACGACCTGGGGTCCTATTTTTACAGCTTGCTATCCCGTAACAGATGAATCAAATGGAACCAGTGAAGTTGTTGGGGCGTTATGCATTGAAATGGATATGCAATCTGTATATGGTCTTGTCGAGCGGACAAAACGAGTGTCTCTTTTTGTGGGAATAATCGCTGGATGTGTACTGTTAGTATTGTGTATTGGTTGTTTCTTTTATTATAAAAAGCGTAAAGAAGAAGGACTCAAACAAAAAATGATATTAGAAGATGCCGCAGAAAAAGCTGATTCTGCCAACAGAGCCAAATCTTCTTTCCTGCTTAATATGTCTCATGATATACGTACCCCGATGAATGCCATCATTGGTTTTACAGACATTGCACTACACCAACAGAATATAGATGAGATTCATGACAGCCTGCAAAAGGTCAAAACAAGTTCTGATCATTTACTGCTGTTGTTAAATGAGGTACTGGATTTGAGTCGTGTTGAAAGCGGAAAAGTATCCTTTTCACCTGAACCCGTGAATCTTCCTGTATTAATTGATAGTGTGATTGCAATCATGGATGGACTTCTTTTGGATAGAAATCTCAACTTTGAAGTACATCGCAACGGACCATCGATGCTCTATGTTATGACAGATTCCACCAGAATTCGTGAAATATTGACGAATCTTTTGAACAATGCAGTTAAATTTACAGCAGATGGTGGCACTATTACTTTTGAAATGAGTACTCGTCCAGGAGTAGATGAACGCCATATCGTGGCATCCTATACAGTCAAAGATACGGGTGTTGGCATGAGCGAGGAATTTCAGAAAAAGCTGTTTGAGCCATTTTCGCAGGAAGATAATGGTGCACGTACTCAGTATAAAGGGACCGGGCTAGGGATGGCTATTACCAAGCAATATGTGGAGTTGATGGGTGGAGCAATTACGTTTCAAAGTAAAAAGAATTGTGGTTCTTCTTTTACAGTCGAAATTCCCATGGAACTTGCCGATGAAAAAGAAATTCCAGAACAGAAGACTGTACAGAATATCAGTCTCAATGGCGTTAAGGTGCTTTTGGTTGAGGATAATGACTTAAATGCTGAACTGGCAGTGACATTATTGGAAGATGCCGGTATGTGTGTAACTCGTGCTGTAGATGGGGAAGATGCAGTCAAACTGTTCGCATCTAACCCTGCAGGTACTTATGACATTATCCTGATGGATATCATGATGCCAAAAATGAATGGATATCAGGCAACGAAGGCAATCCGAACAATGAGCGGGGAACGTCCGGATGCAGCAACCATTCCTATCATAGCCCAGTCCGCTAATGCTTTCAAAGAAGATATTCAGGCTTCGTTGGATTCTGGTATGAATGGGCATATCTCAAAGCCGTTTAACATGGATGAGGTATCTGTCTCTATAATGCGAAATCTTATCTGAACTTAATATATGAATATGAGCAGGATTTTTCTATTTACAACAATATTTTTTACAATAGTTCATCCATATCTTTATACCCGGTCATATGAAGAAACTCCTGATTTGCATAAAAGTTTATCATCTTCTTTGTCTGCTCTGTATATGATAAATGCTCCTGGAAGGTGCTCGGAGATATCCCTGAATGCAAATCCCAGTTGTTTACGAACCCTTAATTCAAGTCCTTCCCTATAAGCCATGCAGCCATTTTTTCCATGAAGTTTTATTTCGTAAAGGGCTGCATCTGCACAGCGCATAAGCTGTGAACGGTTAGACGCAAATGTCGGATATTCCTAATATCCAGGAGAATTTGTGGTGCCTTATATTATTGTGGATACAGTGGCAGATGTAGAAAAAAGTAAGAATGAACTGTTGCATAAAGCAATCGAGGATTCTGCTCAAAAGGCACAGGTGCTTACAACAGCAGCAAATGTGAAACTGGGTGAAATACAGGCAATTGATGGAAGTAGGAGAACAGTTCGAGTATATGTATCGGCTGTTCTTTTTTGTTTTTGAACGTTTTTGAACGTTAAAACGGTTTTTTCTTGTGCATAGTAGAATATTAAAGTATAATAAAATCAGTTTTTGGCATAAGATTAAAGCTATAATAAGGAAATCGGCAAACCAGATGAAAGTCTGGGACGCAAAGCTACAGGGCCTGTAAAATGGCAGCCAGTTGCATAAAATGAGGTGCACTGTCTGTCTGACAGTGTTTTTTTACGGTGTTATTTCACAGACGTAACAATAAATGATTTTATCAGGAAAGAGTGAGGAAAATAAAAGTATGAAAAAGGCAAAACGTTGTCTGATAGCAGTGGTGTCAGGTGTACTTGCAGCAACTGCTGTTTTGTCTGGATATGGACAGTCAAAGAAAGAAGTATCTAAAAACGATGATCATCTTACCGTTTATCTGTGGGAAAACCGTTTGATGAAAAATATTGCACCCTATATCCATGAACAGTTTCCTGATCAGGATATTGAATTTATTATTGGTAACAATGATACCGATTTATACAGTTATTTTAAAGAACATGATGAATTACCGGATATCATAACAGTACGTCGATTCTCCGGAACGGATGCACAGGACTTACAGCCTTATCTTATGGATTTTGCTTCTTATGATGTTGTTTCCAAGTATTATTCTTATGCGGTGCAATATTATAAGAATGCGGAGGATGAAATCCAGTGGCTGCCAATCTGTGGTATTCCGCAGACGATCATTGCCAACAAAACACTGTTTGATCAGTATGGAATTAAGATTCCAGAAAATTATGAGGAATATGTACAGGCTTGTCAGCAGTTTTATGATAATGGCATAAAACCGTATTCCATGGATCTTGGTGAAGACTGGTCTAATAATGAAATCATCCAGGCAGCGGCAATCGGTGAGTTTACAAGCCTGGATGGTATTGAATGGCGAAACGGTGCAGAAACTGCAGTGGATGAAGTAAAGTTTGATGATGCATTATGGAAACGTATTTTTTCAGAAACCAGTCAGTTTCTTAAGGACTCGCACTTTGGTAAAGAAGATATCAATATTGACGTCGATACAGGAACCCAGATGTTTGTCGAGGAAAAATCAGCAATGTTTCATGGACATCCGACGATTATGCAGCAGCTGCAGAAACAGATGGATGCGGAGCTGATCCGTATCCCTTACTTTTCACAGACATCGGATGAATCCTATGTGTACATGACTCCGTCCTTAAACATTGCATTTAACAAAAACCTGGAAAAAGACCGGGAGAAACTGGATACTGCACTGGATGTGCTGGACTGTATGATTTCAGAAGAGGGGCAAAAGCTGATTGCGGGTGGAAGTGGTGTTATTTCATTGAATACAGATGTTCCAACCATGATGCAGGATGTGCCTGGACTGGAAGATGAAATTAATAATAATGCTGTTTATATCCGATATTCCGCCCAAAAATCATTTCATGCAGGTCTTGAGGCTGTTCACGGATTACTGTCAGGGGAAATGGATGAAACACAGGCTTTTGATACTTTGCGCAGTGTAATGAACCGTAAAGATTCAGAAGAAAAAGCAACGGTGAATTTTGAAAATGAATATTCCATTTCACTGAACGATAGAAGTGGCCGTGATGCAGCATCTTCCATTTTAACTACGATCAGAGAAGAAAATGATGCACAGCTGGCTCTGACACCATATTATTATTTCACTTCTTCTATGTACAAAGGAGAATGCACCAATAGCCGGGTTGGCATGATGACAGCGAAGAGTTCAGATACAGCATTATATTTTGCAAAAATGAATGGTAAACAGGTTTGTGAACTCGTGGAAAATTATCTCGCCGATGCGGATGAGAATTTTTATGTAACCAATAAATACGAATTACCAATTGCATCCGGTATGAAAATGATCGTCAATCAAGAGGAAAGTGGATTTTCGTTAAAGGACTTAACAGTTAATGATAAGAAAATAGACAAAGAAAAGGAATACTCGATTCTTCTTACAGACACCACAATGTCTGTTTTGAAAAAAATAAATCCGAAATGTGAGATTGAGCAGCTTAAAGATACAACATTATCAAGTGCATGGATCGAAGCAATGTCAAAAGGACAGCAGCCGTCAGCACCGGAAGATTATATAGAGGTTGAACAGTAAAAGTGGAGATAGAACAAACGGTAAATAAAAGAAAAAAAATAACAAGACTGTTGCTTATACTACTTATGATTCTTTTAAGCTTAGGTTGTATCAAGTATCTTATAAGTAAGTCTAGCAAGTATATCAGCGAAAATGGAAAAAGCAGTATGGGAGCTGTTGTTGAACAGATACAGCAGACCTATGATCTTCAAGTGAGTGGATACTACAACCAGCTACAGTTGGTTGAGGAATTTTTACTTCATGAGAGGGAGCTGTCTCTTGAAACGGATGTGAACAAAAGTTTCTTTGAGGCATGGGAAAAAGAATCGGAAAGTACCCTTATATTCATTCAGGAAAATGGTCAGGCAGTATCAGCAGGTGGAACAAAAATGCGGATTGATATGCCAAGTAAACTTCTGCTGGACTTAAAGAATGGATACAATATTGGAAAACTGGTGCGTCTTGATTATGATCAGAAGAAAAAAGACGGTTATCTGGTTGCAATTCCATGTCAGGAATATACGATTAATGGGGAAACTTATACGGCAATTGGAACTGTGTATGATCATTCGAAACTGGATTCCATGTTAAAGCTGAAAGGTTATGATGGGAATGCATATTTGTTCATGCTGGATAATGACGGAAATATTACGTATACGAACCAGAGTGGTGATAAATACCTGCGTAATTATTCTCTGTTAAAACATTTAAAAGGGGAACAGGCTATTACAGAAGAAGAGGCTGATTTGTTCAAAAAGAAGTTTGATAACAGAGAATCCGGAGTTGCACTTTTGGGAAAACAGAACCCCTATTATCTGGGGTATTGCCCGATAGAAAGCAACAACACCATTTTGGTATGCATTGTGGCAAGGGGAGTTGTTGACAATGTGCTGAGGGATTACCAGAAAACGGTGTTGTTTACAACAATACTCATGGCAGGTTTTATATTTTTACTTTTTGCCGGATTATTCTACAGTATTTCCAGACTTAGTCTTGCAGATCAAAAAGCAGAATATGAAAAAAGAAATAATGAACTTCATTTACAAACAATGAAGGAAATGGAAGTAGTCAATCAAAAACTGAAAAAGGCAAAGAACGTTGCAACAGAGGCTTTACAGACAGCTGAAAATGCAAATAAGGCGAAAACGGATTTCCTGTCTAATATGTCACATGATATTCGTACACCTATGAATGCAATCATTGGTATTACGTCTTTGCTCAGACATGATGCAGGAAATAAAGCAAAAGTTATAGAGTATGCAGAAAAAATAGATATTTCATCACAGCACCTGTTAGGAATTATCAATGACGTTCTGGATATGAGCAAGATTGAGGCAGGAAAAACAGTCTTCAAATATTCTGACTTTTCTATTCTGGATCTTGTACAGGAACTTAACACTATATTTCATTCTCAAATATATGAAAAGCAGCAGACCCTTACAATCATAAAAGAAAATATTCAGCATGAGTGGGTGAATGGGGATCAGGTTCATTTGATGCAGATTTTCAGCAACCTGCTTTCCAATGCAGTGAAGTATACCCAGGAAGGTGGGGAAATTCAGTTCTTTGTAGAAGAATGTGAGACAAAGTCATCTGTCTATGCAAAGTACCGTTTCTTAGTTAGTGATAATGGTATGGGAATGTCGGCAGATTTCAAGGATACAATTTTTGATGCGTTTACCCGTGCGGAAAGGTCCCTTACAAACAAAATACAGGGAACCGGACTTGGAATGGCGATTACTAAGAATCTGGTTGAGGCAATGGGAGGTACCATTGATGTGGACAGTGAATTGGGACAGGGAAGCTGTTTTGAGGTTCTCCTGGATCTGAAGATTACAGAGGATAGAACGGCTGCTCTGACGGCACAAGAAGAAACGGATGAGCAGGATGGAAATATCCTTCAGGGAATGAGATTCCTGTGTGCAGAGGATAATGAGCTGAACGCAGAGATCCTGACGGAACTGTTAAAGATTGAAGGTGCGGAATGTACCATCTGTGAAAATGGCGAAGAGATTTTGAAAGCATTTGAACAGTCTGCTCCAGGTGATTATGACATGATCCTGATGGATGTGCAGATGCCTGTTATGAATGGTTATGAGGCAATGAAAGCAATCCGCAGAAGTTCCCATGAACTGGCAAAGACGATTCCGATCATTGCCATGACTGCCAATGCATTCTCGGAGGACATTCAGCATTCTCTGGCAGCCGGTATGAATGCTCATGTTTCAAAACCGGTTGAGATGAAGGTGTTGGAAAAGACGATCAGAAGCATAAAATCCGGGGGGGGGGGTACCGAACCGCTGGTCATTGAATAGTAACAAATGGCAGGAAATCAGATATGAAAAAAACGGAAAGGATAGTTAGGGATAAACAGAAAATGAAAGGAAAAAGAGTGATCGCAGGCATTTTGCTTGCGGGAATTTTAGCAGTCACCCTGACAGGGTGTAAAAATACAGATAACACGAAAGAGGAAACAGAAAAGCCTGTGATTACCCTCGGCAGCGACAACTATCCACCATACAATTATCTGAATGAGGATGGTGTATCGACAGGTATAGATGTAGAGCTGGCTACGGAAGCTTTCAAAAGAATGGGATATCAGGTGGAGGTTGTCCAGATCAACTGGGAGAAGAAAAAAGAACTGGTGGAAAGCGGAGAGATTGACTGTATCATGGGCTGCTTTTCTATGGAAGGGCGTCTTGATGATTACCGCTGGGCAGGGCCGTACATAGCAAGCCGTCAGGTGGTCGCTGTAAATGAGAACAGTGAGATCTATAAATTGAGTGACCTGGAAGGAAAGAATCTGGCTGTCCAGTCCACAACCAAACCGGAAGACATCTTTCTGAACCGGACGGATGAGAGGATTCCAAAGCTGGGCAATCTGATCAGCCTGGGACACAGGAAGCTGATTTATACCTTTCTTGGAAAAGGCTATGTAGATGCAGCTGCCGCACATGAGGAATCAATTGTCCAGTACATGAAGGATTATGATACAAGTTTCCGTATTCTGGAAGAGCCTTTGATGATCACCGGAATAGGTGTCGCTTTTGCAAAAGATGATGACAGAGGAATCTGCGAGCAGATGGAACAAACATTGGAAGAAATGCGTCAGGATGGCACATCTCTGAAAATTATTGGAAAATATCTGGATGATCCGGAGAAATATCTGGAGGTGGATGATCTTGGATATTAAGGGAAAGAAAAAAGAAAAACGGATCCAGCTGATCGGTGGTCTGATTGGGATCTGTTTGGTTGTAAGTTTTCTGTTTTATTTCTTTCACGCAGAAAAAGCAGAAGCCGAGAAAAGAATGGTAGAGATTGTAAACTATGTCAAAGTGCAGTGTTCCACCTACACCCATTATAATGAATCTACGGAATCCAAAAGTCTCCTCCGTGCCATTGAAAGTGCAAGACAGATGAGTACAAATATTAAAACGGAAAAAGAAAACGGCGGTCATCTGAGCCGGGAGTTCCTGAAAGAAAACCTGCAGACTCTCTGGGTGGATGGTATCATTGTACTGGATACAGCGGGAAAGACGGACTGCGAATACAGCACCGATGAATCTCTGGCCAACGAGATTACGGCGTATCTGCAAAAAGACATTATCATGGATTTTGCCGGATATGAAGAAAGATCTTATTCAGAACGGTTTGCCAGGAAAGACGGATCCTATATTGATATTGCAGCCTGTGCCAGAAAAGATGCACCGGGTATTGTGGCAATCTACTATTACACACCTCCTGAATTTGCCAGAAACTATACACTGACGATACAAGGGCTTTTAAATGGTTATAGTATTCAGAAAGATGGAACGATTATTGTTGCAGACGAGGGGATTGTTGTTGCCAGCAATGATGAGAGCCTGCTGGGGCAGAATACGGCTGACAACGAAGTTGTTCAGGCAATGAAAAAGCATACAGACAGTCAGCACATTCACCATTTGAAGAATGAAGGAATCGGATGTTATGGAATCATGCTGAAGCAGAGGGATTATTATATCTATGCGTATCTTCCGGATACGGAAGTGTTCCATAACCTTCCATTAAGTGTGATAAGCGTTATGTTCCTTTATTTTCTGATGTTTAGTATATTCTGGTTCTGGACATATAGAACCAATCTGACACACCGGAAACTGGAACGGGAAAAAGATGAAAAATATAAAGAAGAACTTCTGATAGCTGCAAAAAAAGCAGAGGCTGCCAATCGGGCGAAGACGGAATTTCTCCAGCGGATGAGTCATGATATCCGGACTCCGATCAATGGAATCCGCGGCATGGTCAATATGGCAGACCATTATGCAGATGATATAGAGAAGCAGAAGGAATACAGGACAAAGGTGAAAGAGGCATCCAATCTGTTGCTGGAACTGGTAAATGATGTTTTGGATATGAGTAAGCTGGAGTCAGGTGAAATTGTTCTTGAAGAGGTTCCATTTAATCTGAGCAGTATTTCAGAGGAAGTACTTGTTGTGATCGAGCAGATGGCTGCAGAACAGAATATTCGAATCATGTGGGAGAAAAAAGAAATCATACATCGGAATTTTATTGGAAGCCCGGGGTATGTGAAACGTGTGATGATGAATATCCTGTCCAATGCGGTGAAATATAACAGAGAAAACGGACATGTTTATATCAGTTGCATGGAAATCCCATCCGAACAGCCGGAAATGACGATGATGGAATTTGTCTGCCGGGATACCGGAGTTGGAATGGCAGATGAGTTCCAGAAACATATTTTTGAACCATTTGCACAGGAACATGCAGGAAGCCGCACAAAATTTGCCGGAACAGGTCTGGGAATGCCGATTACCAAAAAACTGGTTGACAAAATGGGTGGAACCATTACTTTTGAAAGTAAAAAAGGCATAGGGACGACATTTGTGATCCGGATCCCGTTTAAAATAGACATGGATTCGGACAAAGGAAAAGAACAGACGGATGTATCAGATGAAAAATCTATAAAAGGACTGCATATTCTTCTGACAGAAGACAATGAACTGAACATGGAAATCGCAGAATTTATGCTTCAGAATGAGGGTGCTGACGTGGAAAAAGCATGGAATGGACAGGAAGCTGTTGAACTATTCAAAAAAAGTGAACCTGGTGAATTTGATGTCATTCTTATGGACATTATGATGCCAGTCATGAATGGTTATGAAGCTGCAAAGATGATCAGATCTCTGGAAAGAGAGGATGCAAAGAAGGTACCGATCATTGCAATGACAGCAAATGCGTTCACGGAGGACAAAATAAGAGCAAAAGAAGCAGGGATGGATGAACATGTTGCTAAGCCTGTTGATGTGGAATTACTGATAAAAGTAATTCGTAAATTGGTGAAATATAATTGACAGGGCAGTGTCAAATAGGCAATGAAAAAAGTAACAGAAGTATATGAGATGACGATTGAAGAAATATAAAATATGGATAAAAGACAAATAATATTTCTAAGGTTGTAAGCAAAATAAGCCGCCCCGCAAAGGGACGGCTTTTGTATTACTCGATTTTGGGCGGCAACTTCGGATAAAGCACCAGCTCGAAATTATCAAATGGGCCATTTCGCCCGGAACGTTCATTTTTTGTGTACTCAACCTTTTCAAGAACCTCTTTGAGCATTTCGTTTTTTGCTTGAGCAGAGGGGAGAACGGGGTACACTTCGAGGAGCTTTTCGACCTTTGGTATTACGTTAAGGCGACTTGCTGCACGGTCCTTATCCGCCTGCACTTCGGCGGTAAGGGTAGAAATATCTTCCTCGGCAGCAGCAATACGCTCGGTGAGAGAGCGGGAGCGCACAAGGAAAGTGTCGGTATCGTAAACACCCTGTTCCAAGAGGTCGTGGGTACGGTCGAGTTGCTTGTGCAGCGTTTCGAGTTCGGCCACGGTTTTGCGCAGAGCTTTTTGTTTGAGGTCGAGGATGGCTTGCTCGTCCGCTGGGAGTTTATCAGACCATTCGAGGCGATAACCGTCCAGCCATGAGGAGAGAGCCTGCAGTAACCGTTCTTCGACGTATTCATACTTTGAGCCTACATTGTCGCAGATACGGTTGTGACAGATGAGAATATCAATCCGGCCTCTCCGCAGGACGATACTGCGGCCACATTTCCCGCAGACCAAAATACCAGCCAGAGGATTTACCACGGAATTTCGCTTCGGAACCGGCGGCGGGCCGGAGCGTTTGAGCAGGTCTTGAGCTTTCTGGAAAATGGCTTCATCAACTATCGCAGAGTGCAGACCATCAACGTAGATTACCTCGTCGGCAGGAGCCTTGTACCGCTCAACCTCAATGGAGTTGTTGACAATCCTTTTCTTGGATTTGTTCACACCCCAGCGGACTTTGCCAATGTATGCAGGATTTTGTAAAATGCACTGCACAGTCCTGTCATTCCAATATTGAGCAGAGGAGGGCGGAGTCACACCCAAACTGTCGAGCCGCTTCGAGATAGTGTATGTTCCGAGCCGCCGGACTTCGCCGTTATCGTCCTCCTCGCCAGAGGTATAGAGTTTGAAAATAAAGCGGACGATATCAGCCTGTTCTTCAACAGGGCGGAGCGTCCAGCCTTTATCGCCCTTAATGCGGACACGCTCATACCCGTAAGGTGCAAGCCCGGACACCCATTTGCCCTCTTTTGCAGAGGCGTTCCGACCACGGACTAAGCGGCGTTTTATTGTTTTATATTCTCGGCGGGACATGAACAGACCGAACTCGAAATATTCTTCGTCAAATTCGTTCGCTGGGTCGTACACTTTCAACGGCGTAATGATTTTAGTACCGGAGTATTTGAAAGCCTGCGCCATAACACCTTGGTCGATTGTGTCACCACGGGCAAGACGCTCGACTTCAACGACGAGAACACCCTCCCACTTTCCGTCCTCGACCTCTTGCAGGAGCTTTTGGACGACGGGGCGGGCGGCTATTGTTTCGCCAGAGACGATTTCACGGTAGATTTGCGTGATATTATAATGCCCTCGTTTTGCAACTTCGAGCAGGAGTTTTTCGTGACGGGCCAGAGTTTCACCCTCGCCGTGAGCCTCCGCCTCGATGTCGGCACGGGATTTACGCAAGTAAAGGCAGTAAGCCAAAATAAACACCTCCTCAGTAAAAGAAAAGCCCCTCACACGGAGGGGCGGAAGTCAACAACAATCACATTGCCGTCTTTCCGGAGAATGCGCCTGTTACGCCGTTCTTGACGTTAAAAGCGATTTCCATATCGGCTTGCATGAGCCGGTCAAGCAGAGAGGCAATCTCGTTTTTGAGCTGGGACTGCAAGGCCATGAGGTCAGACAGCACAACGGGGTCTGTAACCGCACCGCCGGTGGATTCAATCTTCTTTTGAATTTCAGAGCGGAGCGACTGCAAAGTGCGCAGCAGTTCCTCGTAGAGAGCGATACGCTCCGGGCGAGCGCACTGCATATCCCGGTTGAGGAGTCGGTAGAAATCGTCAAAGCATTTTGATACAGCCGGACGCAGTTCGGCGGGAAGATTGTTGAAGTGCTTCTGGAAGTTTACGGTATCGTTGTAAAACACGTCCTCGCTATGATTTGGGCGGTCTGTATATCCAAGCAGGTAGTCGGTGGAAACACCGAAATACTTCGCCAGCAGGCAGACGGTATCGAGGTCTGGCTCTTTGCCCTCGGTCTCGTAGCCAGAGACGGTGGAACGCTTTTTGCAAATGATTTTTGCTATATCCTCTTGCGTGAGATTACGCTCTTTACGCAGGGATATGAGGCGGTTTGAGAATTTTGCCATAGTAATGCACCTCCAAAGTTTGATTATATCGGGTTCGCCCCGTTTTGTGTAGTGATTGCCCCGAAAATCGGCAAAAATAAAAATATATCCGAATATTTTGGGGAAAATGGTTGACTTTGCCCCAAACAGGAACTATACTATAATCACAGTAACCCAAACAGGGGCAAAACGATTGAGAAAGGAGCAAGAAATGAGAGCAAAGCTGAAAGCGTTGCGGGAAGCCAACGGCTACACCCAACAGACATTAAGTGACGCTATCGGAATGAGCCGTAGCCACTATTCGCAGGTCGAGAGCGGAGACAAACAACCGTCGCTGAAACTGGCACTCCGCATTAAGCGAGCTTTGAACTACTACGGTGACGACATTTTCGACAACACCATGCCAGTAAGAAAGCGATAAATTTTTTTACACACAAATGACCCAAAACGGGACATTCAAGACATAGAAAGAGCAAATATGTGACGCTGTAAGCGTCGAACCCCTTGTTTCAATCTATGAAAATTTTACACCGGGAGGAGGCGAAAATAAATGGCGAGGCAGGCAACAAAAGCCTGTGGCAACAGGTACTACGAGGCACGAATGAGAGCAGCAATGTACAACGAGAAGTTCTTGACACGAGCCGGGGCAGTAGAAAGCCTACCGGGAGTGACAGAGGACAGCCTCAAGAAATACGAGCTGGATATTAACCGGCCGCCGAACATCGTTGTAGCTCTCATGGCAGATGCCTATAACGAGCCGGAGTTACGGAGTTGGTATTGCGCCAACGAGTGTCCGCTTGGTAGGGATTGCAGAGAGATACCCGAAATGCCAGCAGAAAGAGCATTGATAAGGCTGCAGAACTCAGTTTACGAAATGCAGGAGGTTACACGGCAGATTGGAAAGCTCATGGAGGACGGGAAACTCTCGGAGAAAGAAAAACTGGCAGTTCCGGGCATTAGAGAGCAGTTGTTAGAGTTCCGGCGCAGAGCCGATGAAACCCTTGCGGTTCTCGAAAAAGCCGTGAAACAGGGAATATTTACATAGCCGAAAGGAGGTGCGGAATGGTTGAGGCAAATATCGTCAGAGATTTTACCATAGGCAACACCCGGATAAAGATTGCTGACGATTATTGCAGAACAGCCGGGGAAGCCGAGCAGATATTGAGAGACATAGCGGTACAGGCTCAACGGCAGTTGATAGCAGCAGCTTCAATCAAGCGTTATGGACAAGAGGAAAATGCGAACAGTGCCGCCAATGGTGGTTAGCATAGCAGCCGGAGTGGTGTTCTTCACCGCTGGGGTGTACGCAATCAAAGGCAGTGCCACAATGCAGCTGCAGAACACGGAACATCGGACAATCGTATCGACGCAGGAAGAAAGCCCGACGGTGGAAATCAGTTCGAGCGAACTCACCTACACGCAGTCACCGGCCCCTACATACCAGAGCTTAGTCAAGAGCCGGGATTGGGACGCAGATGAAAGCCAGATGTTAATGCAAATTGCAATGGCGGAGGCAGAGGGAGAGGACACGGAGGGAAAAGCACTGGTAATGTGCGTAGTGCTTAACCGTGTATGGAGTGAGGGCTTCCCGGACAGTATCGAGGAGGTAATCTTCCAGCCGAAACAGTTTAGCCCGGTATGCGAGGGCGGCAGGTACTACACGACAGAAGCGGACGCGGATTGCAGAGCGGCGTTGGAAATGGTTATGAACGGCTGGGACGAAAGCGAGGGTGCGCTGTACTTTGAGAGCTGTGAAAACAGCAGTTGGCACAGCAGGAACCTTGAACTGTTATTCCAGCACGGCGGCCACAGATTTTACAGGTAGGAGGCACAGGACAATGACGAGAGCGCAGGCGAGACGCAAGAAAAGACGTAAGGCGAAAATGCAGAGAGCATTAGGTTGGACGCTGATATTCGCATTTGAATTTATCGTGTCGGCAGCACCGGCAGCGATTACAGCAGCATTTTTAATTCCAATGGCAAATACCAGCAGACATTATCCCGGAATTGGGGGAGAGTGGATTGTGATTATGCTTGTATTCTGCTTGGTATTCAAGGCAGTGCATGAGCGCATTTGTGACTGGATTTTCGAGGAGGAATAAACAGGAATGGCATATTACAACACTTGCCCGGATTGCGGAAGCAATCTTGACACCGGAGAGACCTGCGAGTGCAGGACACGACAGCAGTTCCAGACAGGAGGGACAGAAGATGTCAGAGGCAGATTTGAAACAGGAAGCAGAGCAGAGGCTCGGCACAGAGATAGAGAGCTCAGAGTGGGATAAGGCAAAGAGCTACGCAGAGCGCAAGCTCAAAGGCATTATCAAGAGATTTGGAGACGAGGGAGGAATAAGACAGGAGCCTTGGTATTTAGCCCAGCTCATAGCTGAAACGGTTCAGCAGAATAGATTCTCTCGGTTCACGATTGAACTCATGGAGCTTAACCGATACGCAGACATGGAGATAAAAAAAGGACAGCCCGTGTCATAAACACGAACCGTCCACTATGCTGTATCTCCATTGTAGCACGAAGCTTTTCGGATTACAAGGAGGAATAATTATGGACAACAAAAACGCATTACAGATTACGACCCAGTACCCAGCAGAGAGGTACAACCTGCTGGTGCCTATGCAGACCGTAGCGGAGATTGCGGAAATACACAAGCCGGTAATGAACGCCGTACAGATTTCCACAAACCCGGCTGACAAAGAGATTTATGAACAGGAAAAAGCCTCGGAAGCATGGACTGGCAGAGATGGAAAGCGTCACCCGGCAAAACCGGCTGGCTGGGCTTTAACCAAAAAGGGCCTCAACAAGCTCATGCGAGCCGCAGGCATTAAGATTTTGGGGACACGCCCGATTATCCCATCCACCTGCCAGAAGTGCGCAGAGGTCAACAGGAATATCGGTCGCCCGGTAAATTGTGGAGCCTGCGGCAACAAAGATGTGAAGTTTGAGGCAAGGATTTCCGTACCGCAGCTTACCGGGGAAAACATCGAGATTGTGGCACACAAGGAAATTATCGTGCAGGACGTAACCGACGGAATGACGGAAAACCAGAGAAAAGAGTTCTTGAAGTTCCGCAATGAAATGTGCGAGACCAAAGCAATCAACAGAGCCTTGAGAGCTGCAATGCACATCAAGGGAACATACTCGCTGGAAGAACTGAAAAAGCCGTTTGTTGTCGCTTACCTCGTACCGAACCTTGATAACGAGGCGGTAAAGGCAGAAGCGGTCAGACATTTCTTTACATCGGCGCAGGAACTTTACGGCGGCCACACCAGCGACGCACGAAAGGCAATCTTTGTCGAGGACGATGTAGAGGAGGGCATGGAGTACGAAACACCGAGCAAGCCTATTGAGCAGGCGGAGAACACGGCGTACAGAGAAGCCCCGGCAGAACCGCCGAGAGCTACACAGGAACGCCAGCAGGCAGCAGCAGAGGCGGCCCCGGACTTTGACCCGAATGTGTGCGTAGAGTGCGGAGTAAAGGTCAGCAACGGCGTTGTGAGATACAGCCAGCAGCAGTACGGAAGAACCCTCTGCATGGCTTGTCAGAGAAAACAGGGAGGTAATCAGTAATGGCAATTAGAATTTTACATACAGGCGATTTACATATCGGGAATTTCCCCGGCCCGGAGGAAAACGGGGAAAACGTGAGATTTAAGGACATCTGCAAGTGCCTTGACGCACTGGTAGCAGGCGCAAAGGAACAGAAGCCGGACATTGCGGTAATCGCAGGCGATATCTTTCATCAGGCCAGAGTTTGGAGCGACAGAGGATTGAAAGAGCAGCAGACGGCGGTACGCTTCCTGCGTGAGCTGGAAAGAATTTGCCCGATAGTGGTTATGAGAGGAACCCCGAACCACGACAGCGAGGAACAGTTCAAGACGCTTGACAGCACTTTTTACGGCGACGACAGCGTACACATCATCACTGAGCCGGACGTAGGCACATACCACAGCTACGACGGCAAGGCGGTACAGATTGCGTGTCTGCCGGGATTTGACAGAGGCTTTTACAGAGCAAAGCACCCCGGCCTCTCCAAAGAGGAGGAAAACGAGGTATTCACACAGTCAATCGCAGATTTGATTGTGGGCCTCAAGGCACAGTGCGACGCAGGCAGCCCGACGGTGCTGGTATCACATTACACGATTACCGGGTGCAACATGGAGAGCGGGCAGACGGCATTCTTTAGCCAGTTTGAGCCGGTTGTTTACCCGGACACGCTGCAGGCGGCAGACTTTGACCTCGTGTGCTTCGGACATATTCACAGACCGCAGCAGCTCGACGGCTGCAAGAACACATTCTACTGCGGAGCGATTTCAGCCCTCAACTTCAACGACGAGGGACAGGAGAGAGGCTACTGGCTGCACGATGTAGAGGACGACGGAACGGTACACTCCACATTCCAGCGGCTTCCGACAAGGCAGTACAAAACAATCCGCCTCAAGGACGAGGACGTAGCGGAGATTATCAATGCAGACAAGGTGGAGGATAAGTTCCCGTTCCCGGTGCCGGACGTAAAGGGAGACATCGTGAGAGTTCTTTACGACTGCACGGACGAGCATAACAAGGCATTTAACCATACGGTGTATGAGGCAGCACTCTACAATGTGGGCGGAGCCTTTTGGGTACAGGAGATTACACCACAGAAAATCAGTATCACGGTAGATAAAAAGAGTATGGACGCAGACGGAACCCCGGAGAGCAATCTGGCGGAATACCTTGCAGAGAAAGAGTTCACGCCTGAACGCCTCGGAGAGATTATCGAGCTGGCAAGACCGATTATCGCAGAGGCGACGGAGAAAGCCACGACAGAGAGACATACAGGGCTGTTTGTCCCGGTTGAGATTGAGGTCAAGAACTACCGCAACTACCGTGAGGAGACGTTCTCATTCGAGGATATTCGCTTCTGCACCATTAACGGCAGCAACGGCGTAGGAAAGAGCAGCTTATTCATGGACGCAATGGCGGACGCTCTTTTCGAGGAAACCAGAGAGGGCGAACTCACCGGCTGGATTTGCAATGACCCGGACGCTCGAAGTGGCGCAATCAAATTCACATTTAAGCTGGGCGAGAGCCTTTACAGAGTAACCAGAACCCGTCAGAAGTCCGGCAAGGCAACACTGAATATTTCAGAATTTGTTGAGGGCGAATGGGTAGACCGCTCTAAGGAGAAGTTCAAAGACACCCAGCAGGAAATCATCAACATCATTGGCATGGATAGCCTCACGCTTAAAGCCTGCGCCCTTATCATGCAAGACCAGTACGGCCTCTTTTTACAGGCAGACAAGGAAGCTCGCATGAATATCCTCGGAAATATCCTCGGTCTCGGCATTTACGCCGGAATGGAGGAACTGGCAGCGGACAAAGCGACAGAGACCAACAGACAGATAAAACAGTTGCAGGATAAGACGGACGTTATTTTGTCGGGCCTGCCGGACAGAGAGGAACTTGAGGTGCAGATTGCAGCGGAGGAGGAAATCAAAGAGACCTACGAGCAGGCAGCAGCGGTAAAGGCAACAGAGATTGACGGCCTCAAGGTGAAGCTCAACACACAGTTAGAGGCAGCAAGCCGTGTTATCAAGCTCAATGGCAAAATTACCACCCTCGGAACGCAGAAAGCCACATCGGTAATTGTGGACGGCGTAGAGCTTAATATGCTTGCAGAGGGCTTTACACTTTCGCAAAACGCCGGAGAAATCCCGGTGCTTACACTCAGAGTTCCGATTATCGACGGAGCCGACATTGAGTTGCCGGACGGAATTGTTATTGCGAACATCGAGAAGCCGGAGGAATAACCCTCTTGCTTTCTCAGACGGTGCAGGAGCTTCCAAAACGATACGGGCGGGGAAATTACCGTCTGAACAAATAACGGTGTTTCAGAGCCGTTCAGAGCTTTACACGATAAGAGGCAGCGGTGACGCTGCTTTTTATATTTTCAGAGCCTTTGAAAGGAGGTGAAAAGGGCATGAGAAAGGGCTTAAAGAAAGCCTACGAAATCACGGACGCTAAAATCAGTTTTGTTTCACTGGTAGACAAGGCAGCCAATAAGCGTCAGTTCCTTTTGAAGAAAGCGGACGACGGAAAAGCGTCGTTTACGACCTACGGCAGAATTATCAAGGCGGACGCAGAGAGCCACTATGTTACCGGTATTGTGTACGAACCTATGGAGGAGGACAGCCACGGCAACTACATGACCGAGGAGGAAATCACCAAAGCGGCGTACTGGTTTGCGAAGAATGGCGACAAGGTGGACTTGCAGCACAGTTTTGATGTTCTGGACGGAGCAACCGTCGTGGAAAACTGGATTGCGAAAGCAGATTTTGAAATCGACGGCGAGACAATCCGAAAGGGAACATGGCTTATGACCGTTGAGGTAACGGACGAGAGCGTGTGGGAAGCCATTGAAAAGGGCGACATCACAGGCTTTAGCATGGGCGGAGTTGGAAATTACAGTGAGGAGGACGTAGAGTTGGACGAAGTGACAAAGCAGGCAGCGGGCAGCTCAAAGAAAGGGTTGCTGAAACAGTTGGCGGCGGCATTGGGTGTCAATGTCGTGGAAAAGGGTGCTATGGCGGAGCTTTACGAGGAGCGCAGCAAAGGCAGTCTTTTTTGGAACGCCTTTAACTCCCTTGAGGAGATTTTATACAAGTATGACCCGATTACGGGACGCTGGCAGTATGAAGCGAATGAGGACAAGGTGCGTGAGTGCCTTGAGGACTTTGTTTCTATCATCACCAGCATTTTGACCGGGAAAGAAAGTATCACGAAAGCCATTGAAGCTGACCGCCCGGAGGGGATTGAAAAGGCCGGTAAGAAAATGAGCACCAAGAACAAGGATACCCTGTCGGGCATTTATGAAAGTCTCGGCACATTCCTTAAAGAGTTCGACGACCCGGAGGAGAACCCGGACGATGAAAAGAATAAATCCAAAGAGGACGAGACTGGGGTGGAGGACGACAAAACCAAAAAGAAAGACGAGGAGGAAAAAGAAGTGACTAAACAGGAAGTTGAAGCGATTGTTACAAAGTCCCTTGAGGCTGCTATCGCAAAGGCTATGGGCGCAGGCGAGGCGGACGACAAGGGCGAGGCCGCAGCACAGGCGCAGGCAGCAGGCGTTGAGAAGTCCGAGGAGCTTACCCCGGAGAGTATCGACGCAATGGTACAGGCGGCAGTAGAAAAGGCTCTCAAGCCGCAGGAGGAGCCTCATATTACTACCGAACAGGTGCAGAACATGATTACCAAAGCGGTTGAGAACGCTACCGCTTCTGTTCTGAAAAGCAGAGGGCTTCCGAGCAATTTCAACGGCGACGGAAGCGTACAGAAGTCAGCAGGTGAGGAACATTACCTGCACGGCATTCTCTAATACAACATAAGGAGGAAAAACAGAATATGAACAGCAACAGCACAATCATCAGAAAAGCGGCCATTTCCACTGGTTCGCTCACTTCCGGGCTGCTTAACCCGGAACAGGCCCGAAAGTTCATTCAGCAGACTTTCGACGCTACCAACCTCGGCGGCCTTATCCGCCATGAGCAGCGTACCGCAAAGACTGGCGAAATCGACAAGATTGGTATTGCCAGCCGTATTGTCCGTAAAAAGACAGAGAACACAGACGACGGCTATCGTGCAGGCGTAAACACTTCCCAGATTGAATATGCGACTACCGCTATTCGACTTCCGTGGGAAATCACTGAGGAGAGCCTGCGTGAGAACATCGAGGGCCAGAACCTCGAAAAGATTATCACCGACCTTATGACCGCACAGCTCGGTGTTGACCTTGAGGACTTGTACCTCAACGGTAACGAGGGTGCCGGTACTGCAAAGGCGTTCTCCGCTACGGAGACTTACAAGGCCGGTGATACCGTAACCTACAACGGCAGCGTCTACGAGTTCCAGAAAGCACACGCAGCAGGCGCATGGAATGACAGCGATGTGAGAGAAATCGGTGAGGCCGGTGATGTTGATTTCCTTAAAATCAACGACGGCTGGCTCAAGCAGATTGGCAACGGCGGCCATGTACTCGACGTCTCCACTCAGAGCGATATGAGCCTCGATATGTTCTACAAGGCACTCGGCTCTATTCCGAACAAGTACAACAACGGCAAGCTCCGCTGGCTCATGTCTCCTAAGAGAGCGCAGGAGTGGGAACTGTTCCTACTTAACAAGGTTGTAAATGCAGGCGGCGCAGTGCCGGAGAGCGTTTACAGCAGCCCGGCTCGTATTCCTACTGTTGAATGCCCGTCTCTTTCTGACGACCGCATTCTGCTTACCGACCCGAAGAACCTTATCGTCGTAAACACTTACGATGTGAAGATTCGCAAGACCACAGAGGGCAAGGAAGCAATCATGCAGGATAAGCGTTTCTACGTTACCCATTTGGACTACGACCCGATTATCGAGGAGCTGGACGCTACTGCCATGATTAAGCTGAAATAAGGAGGGTTGGCCTATGTATCATTTGAGACTGATTAAAGCCCTCTCTTATACCGGCCTCGTAAGCGCAACACAGAAGAACCCGGACACCTTTACGGAGGATAAGGCTATTGCGGACGACGCAGTAGCCTCCGGCTATTTCACACTGATTGAGGACGAGGCAGAGGAGGAGCAGCAGGAAGCCACGTACCACCTCGATAAGGCGCAGCTCGACGAAATGAAGTTCGACGACCTCAAGAAACTTGCGGCTGACATGGGTATCGACATCACCGGCATTAAGAAAAAGGCCGACCTCGTGGACGCTATCGCAGCCGTTGAGGTTGAACCGGGAGAACCGGTGGACGATGAAAACGAGGTTGACTACGGCGAGGACGCAGGCAGCCCGACAATGATTGAACTGCAGGAGCAGTAACAGGAGGTGCAGACATGGCAGACAGACCGTGGGTTACACCAGACGAGGTAAGGGAGTATTCCGAGATACCGGCGGTTCAGAAGCGCAGCGACGCAAGGCTCACGGTGGATATTGCGAGAGCGGAGCAGTATATCATCACATATACGCACAATTCATTCAAAGATATGGAGGATGTTCCGCAGGCGGTCAAGACGGCAGTTCTTATACTGGCGGAGGCTTACGCTCACAATGCCATTGTCGCAGCCAAAGAGGTAAAGTCGGAGACATTCGACGATTATGACCTATAAGAACAGCAGCGAGGGCGGCGTAACGCCGGAGGCAGGAACTACGCCGAACATTTCCACCCTTGCACACAATGACGCAATTAACGCCGCAACAGAGGCAGCAGTGACCTCCTGCGGCGTTGATTATATCCCGTGTGGGACTATTTACACATCACAGTAAGGAGGTAGCGCAATGGCATTTTGGACGGATGTTTTCTTGAACAAAGTTCGACAGGACTGGCTCAAGAGGATTGTGAAAATCCAGTATTACGCCGGAGGGGTCTGGTATGACGCGATGATTACCAATAAGACCATTGAGGGCGACACGCTGAAAATCACAAGCCAGACAACAGACAGCAAAGCCCTTGTTGTAACCAGCGCAAGGCTGATTGACACGGGCGGAGACGTAGCCGGGCAGATTTCGGAGAGTATCACGAAACTTGATACGCAGGGTGTTATCACCCTTTGGGAGTTTCCACTCTACGAGATTACCAGCACACAGTAAGGAGGTGAAGAACAGATGTATAGCAATTTACAGTGGCTCGACCATGCAGTGACACCAGACCGCACATTCAAAATGCAGACCAACAGCGACGGAACGGTGACACTCACACCGGCGGGCAAAGTTATCCAGCAGGGAACGAACATGAGTGCGGCCAACTTCAACAACATGGAAATGGGGCTGACCGACCATGACCTCGCCGTGAAGATTTTTATTATGGCCCTTAGACAGATTGAGAGCCGCACGACGGACAGTGAGGCAGACATCGACGAGCTGGCAGCGGATATTCTGGCAGAGGTTACGCCGGAGGAGCAGACCGTAACACTGACAAATGTGGCGAGATACCCGTTCAACAGCAGCAGCAAGAGTGTGAGCCTCAAGACGAACCGCAAGACCAAAAACTACACGGTGGAATATGAGGTAAGCAGCTCTGACGGCAACGTGGGAGAAATTGTTGTAGGCAGTAAGGCTCTCAATGGCTTCTCTATGGCGTTCACCGGCAGCGCAAAGACCGTAACCGTAAAACTGAAAATCAGAGGAGGAATTATCGCATGAAAGTAATTGAGATTAACGAGGGTTCAAAAATCCCTTATGAAGTGAGCAAGACAAAGATTTGCTTTGACGACGACCTCACAATCAACCTTGCAAAGAGACAGGAGGACTGGCCGGTACACATCGACATTCTCACCGACGGGGACGGTGTTCTTGTAACCGGCGCAGAGAGCGGGAACTACTATGTGGCGCAGATTGACATTCCGGCAAGGGAATACAAGAAGCCGGAGGCAACAGAGGATACAGCAACCGTCGAGGAGGGCGGAGAGCAGGCGGGTACAACCGACGCTCCGCAGCCGGAGCCGTTACCGCTGGATATGGAAAAGGTTACGCTCACACTTTGGGCGTTGGTAAATTACGAGGCATAAGGAGGAAAAGAGACAATGAGTAATTTTGATTTATCGAGCCTTGCGCTCGCTTCTGCATTCCCTACGAACAAAATTCTGACAGACGACAAAGGGCTGCCGTCCGTCATGGTTTACATTCCGAAATTTAAGATGTCAGATGTTATCGACGGAGCCGGGGACAGCACTCACCCGGCATTTATTGTCAATGGAGTTGAAAAGGACGGCATTTACATTTCCAAGTACCAGAACGTCGCATACAACAACAGAGCCTACTCGCTGCCGGGTGAAGACCCGAAAGTAAGTATCACGGCAGACACCGCCCGTAAATACTGCGAGGACAAAGGTGCAGGCTGGCACATGATGTCCGCTATGGAATGGGGCGCACTTGCTTTATGGTGCAAGAAAAACGGCTGGATGCCTTGGGGTAATAACAACTACGGCAAGGACACTAGAGAGACCATGAAGAAAGGCGTACCGGCCAAGTATGAGAGCGACGGCAGAACCGCTACTATCCTTACCGGCACTGGCCCGGTGGAGTATTCCCACAACAAGCAGCTCGACGGTATCTACGACCTTAACGGTAACGTATTTGAGTGGAGCGACGGCATGAGACTTGTTTACGGTGAGCTGCAGGTGCTTGAGAACAACAACGCAGCGGACAGCTCCAACAGCAAGACGGCCAGCTCCGCAGCATGGAAAGCAATCGACGGAACTACCGGCGCACTGATTACCCCGGACGGCAGCGGCACAACGACCAACTCTCTCAAACTGGATATGGTAAGCGGCAAGGGTAAATGGATTACCGGCACACTGTCCGACAAGAAAGACGAGGGACGAGGCTGCAACTTCGCAAGCGTGACCGCAGATACCAATGTTTGCGACAAGGCAAAAGCGATTTTGTATGCGTTGGCTATGCTGCCGGACAGCACCACATTTGACTACGAGGGCGACTACTTCTGGTTTAACAACGGCAACGCCGAGCGTTTCCCGTTTCGTGGTGGCCACTGGGGCGGCGGTGCGCTTGCGGGTCTGTTCTACACGAGCTTGCACTACCCTCGCTCCGGTTCCGGCTGGGACATCGGCTTCCGCTCCGCTTTTTATGAATAACTGCAAACTGATTACTGATTAACTGACTGGGAGGACGGTAGTCCTCCCTATATTTTTGTAAGCAGAGGAGCAGAGTTCATGGCAGAAGCAGAAAAGCAGTACAGCAAGGAAACAACGAGTTTCCTGCTGAAAGAAAAGATTGCCGACATGATAAAGTACGGCAAAAAGGCTGTGGCGAATTTTCCTCGGCGAGAACGCCAGACGGCAGACGAGATACGCCGGACAATGCTCAACATGTACCGGCTATCAATCACTATCGAAAAGAAATATTACAAGAAAACCACTCTACAAGACCTCGATATTGAATTGGACGTGCTGCGACACCTTATACGGTTGGCGCAGGACAAAGACTACTACGACCAGAATATGGCACCGCCGTTATCATTCCATAAATACGAGGTTTGGAGCGGGCTTCTCAACGAGATAGGCCGTATCATTGGCGGATATATGAAATACGCAAAGCAATAAAAAAGTTTTGGGGAGTAAGCCGGATAGCGTTTCCCGATTCGTGGTGGCAACTGGAACAACGGTGCGAATGCGGGTCTGTTCTACACGAACTTGAACAACCCTCGCTCCAATTCCAACTGGAACATCGGCTTCCGCTCCGCTCTGCCTCTATGCCGGACGGTTGGGCGTAAATCTTACGGGATTGCGCACGGAGCATAGAGCCAAAGGGGTTTGCTTCCCTCCCCGGCCAGTACAGACCGTGGGAAAAGATTAAATTGCCGTGAAAACGCCCGAATATGGCGCAGGAGGAGGCGAGAACAACAGCTACGGACGAGGCGGAAACGTCTCACACGGCGGAAATGGAGAAAAGTTGAATATGACAACGGAGATTTCACCAGAAAAGATACCGGGCATGGTGACGCTCGATGATATATACGATGAAATTTGCAGCTATGAGGGCCTGTACCAATCACACCTTGAGGCCAGAAAGGGCAAGAGATACCGTGACGACGTTTTGATGTTTACGGACAGACTGGAAGAAAACCTTATTGAGCTGCAAAACGAACTTATTTGGCAGACCTACAAAGTCGGCAAGTACAGGCAGTTTTATGTCAGAGAACCGAAGCTGCGCCTCGTAATGGCATTGCAATACCGTGACAGGATTGTACAGTGGGCGATTTACAGACAGCTTTACCCGTTCTACGACAAAATGTTTATTGAGGATTCCTACGCCTGCAGGAGAGGGAAAGGCTCCCATAAGGCGGCGGACAAACTTCAATACTGGCTGCGACAGGTCAGCAGGAAACCCGGAAAATGGTATTACTTGAAGCTGGATATAAGCAAGTATTTTTACAGGGTAGACCACCTTGTATTACTTGAGATTTTGAGCCGGAGGATAAAAGACCCTCGGCTCTTTCAGCTTCTTAGGGAGATTATTAACAGCGAGGACACCCGCTTCGGGCTGCCAGCCGGGGTGAGCCCGGACGAATGCCCAGAGGAGGACTGGCTGAGTGATGTAGGAATGCCGATTGGCAACCTCACATCACAACTATTTGCGAACATTTACCTCAATGAGTTAGACCAGCTCTGTAAACACGAGCTGCATTTACACTATTACATTCGCTATATGGACGATGTAGTTATCCTTTTGCCGGACAAGAAAGAGCTGGCAAGAGTAAAGGCAATCATTGAGGAATTTCTCAACGATTATTTGCACCTCGACCTCAATAACAAGACGGCTATACGCCCTTGCAGTCTCGGCATTGATTTCGTGGGCTATCACATTTGGGCGACCCATAGGAAGCTCAAGAAGCAGACGGCCCGCAAGATTATCCATGCGGTTGACTGGATGTGCGAACAGGGAGAGAAAGGCAATATGAGTAAAGAGGAGTTTGAGCGTAGAGTGGCCTCATACAGAGGCATTTTATTACACTGCGACAGCTATGGTCTGAGAAAGAAGCTGAACAGCATTTATTTCGACCATGTTGTTACAGAGGAGCCGGAGAAGCAGGAAGCCAAACAGAAGCCGGAGTGCGCCGAGAGAAAATGCTACACTTGCCAGAATTTCCGCAGAGAGTTTTTCTGCGGCTATGGAGCTTGCAGGTGCGACATTTACGGCTCTTTGGACGTAGACCAAAAGGAACGACACCCGGACAGAACAGCGGCGACTTGCCCGGACTATACACCAAACGAATAGAAAAGGAGGGTATTGGAGTGTATATCGACGGAGATACGATAATCAGAGCGGCGGCTATTCTCGGTGCGCTTATTGCGCTGGGAACCGCCGCTTATGCTGTAATCAAGTGGTTTCAGAAGCAGGAAAAACAGACGGTTGACATCGATGAGCTGCGAAAGAAAGAGGAGCAGGACTTAAAGGAACTGCGAGACGAACAGTGCCTCATTAGTTACGCTATGCTGGCTTGCCTTGACGGTTTGAAGCAGCTTAATTGTAACGGGGCAGTTACAGAGGCTCACAACAAACTTGAGAAGCACCTCAACCAGAAAGCACACAGACAGTAACAGGAGGCGGACATGAGAAGAAAGGAAACAAGGCGTGAAGTGCGAAAGAAGCCCTCCCAGAAAAAGAGCAGCGTTGGAGTTATGGATATTATTTTGATTATTGTCGGAATTTCATTGCTGCTTTTCACAACGGCCATGATAAAGCTCTTTAGAGAGTACGGAGCCGTCCCGGACACCCTTATCACCTGCGTATTTGCAACCCTCGGAGGAGAGTGCGGCATTATGGGGTGGATAAAGACCACTAAAGACCGCAACAAGGAACACCAGTGGGAACAGGAGGACAAAGCGGAGGCGAAAAAGGAATCCCTCAAGCAGGAGGAACAGTCGCCGGACGGCAATATGTAAGGAGGTACTATGGGACTTACGGGAAAGAATGTTGAGGAAAAGATATGGAATTTCCTCATTGGTAAAGGGTTTAGCAAAGCCGGAGCCGCCGGGCTCATGGGGAATTTGTTCGCAGAGAGCGGCCTCAACCCGAAAAATTTACAGAACAGTTTCGAGAAGAAACTAGGACACACGGACGACAGCTACACCGCCGCCGTGGATAACGGCACATACAGCAACTTTGTAAAGGACAGCGCAGGATATGGGCTTGCGCAGTGGACGTATTGGAGCCGTAAACAGAATATGCTTGAGTTTGCACGAGCCGCAGGCAAGTCTATCGGAGACTTGGAAATGCAGCTCGATTTTTTATTTAAGGAGCTTTCGGAGGGGTACAAGACGTTACTGGCGGCACTGAAAGCGGCAACGTCCGTAAAAGCAGCCAGCGACAATGTGTTGCTGAACTTCGAGAAACCGGCAGACCAGAGCGACGCAGTAAAAACAAAAAGGGCCAGCTACGGCCAGACCTACTACGACAAATATGTAGGGACGGGCGCAGCGGCAGAAAACGGAGGTAACATTATGGGATATACAAACAGTTCACTCGTAGATTGCACAGTGAAAAGCCCGAACCACAGCGGGCAGAGAATGCACAAGATTGACCGTATCACACCGCATTGTGTAGTGGGCCAGCTCACAGCGGAGAGCATTGGCGGCTGCTTCACAAAGCAGAGCGTACGGGCCTCTTGCAACTACGGTATCGGCAAGGACGGCAGAGTAGTTCTCTGCGTAGACGAGAAAAACAGAAGCTGGTGCAGTTCCAGCGACGCCAACGACCAGAGAGCGGTAACGATTGAGTGCGCTTCTGATATGGCGGAGCCGTACACCATGAACACCGCAGTTTACAATAAGCTCGTGAAACTTATTGTTGACATCTGCAAGAGAAATGGACTGAACAAGGTTCTTTGGTTCGGAGACAAGGACAAGAGCCTCAATTACAACCCGAAAGACGGTGAGTGCGTTCTGACCGTTCATCGTTGGTTTGCGAATAAGAGTTGTCCGGGCAACTGGCTTTACAGCCGCATGGGACAGCTTGCGACTGCGGTTAATGCAGAGCTTGGCAGCGGCAGTAACACCGGCGGAACCTCTAAACCAGCCACAAAGACCGATACAGTAACGAGCTTCCCGGCGACACCGTTCACGGTAAAGGTTCTTATTGACGACCTCAATATCAGAACCGGCGCAGGCATGGGGTACGCAGTAACCGGCCATACTGGCAAGGGTACATTCACTATCACGGAGGTAAAGGACGGTTGGGGCAAGCTCAAGAGCGGAGCAGGCTGGATTTATCTTGGAAACCCGTCTTACTGCACCGTACAGGGCGCAGCGGCGACCAACCGCACATACACCGTAAAGGCCGGGGACAGCCTTTGGGCTATCGCAGCAAAGCAGCTCGGCAACGGCAGCAGATACAAAGAGATTAAGAGCCTCAACGGACTTACCAGCGACGTAATCAACGCCGGACAGGTCTTGAAGCTCCCGAACTAAGAGAGGAGGAAACAATCATGCAGGAGTTTATCACAGCACTTCTTACGGCGGTTATTACAGCCGCCGTCCCGGTCATTACCGTTTATGCGGTCAACGCCCTTAAAAAGGCAGGAGCAAATGCAGAGGCCGACACAGAGGACATCAAAGTAAAGGGCTACATCAATGAGATTACGACGGCGGTTGCCGACGCAGTATCGGCCACCAGTCAGACGTATGTTGACGCATTGAAGCAGGCCGGGAAGTTTACGGCGGAGGCACAGAAAGAGGCAGCAAAGAAAGCCCTAAACGCTTGTATCGCCTCCCTCACACCGGCGGCCACAAAGTTTATCGAGAGTGCATACGGAGACCTCAAAGAATACCTTTCCAACAAAATTGAGGCGGAGGTACGCAAGCAGAAGCTCTCAACCGGCGTTCCTATCACTTCGGTCATGGAAAGTACCACGGACACAACGGCGGTAGCAGCTTCTACGGCGGCAGCAACCGCAGCCTCAGTCATTCAGACGGCCATTAGTCAGATTGACGCAGAGGCAAAAGCACCGGCAGCAGAGTGACGGTGTAAATATCGAGAATTTGCGAATTTATGATTTATGTTCCCGGCGTGATATGCCACCAAAGCGTCGGGAAAGCCCCTCTCATGGAGAAATCTGTGGGAGGGGCTTTATTTTTTTACCCTTTTACAGCACATCAGTTAAAAGTCCACAATTTCGGAACCTAAAATACAGCATAGTCAACAAATGTCCCATTATGGGGTATTATTTCTCTGATTTGGTTGACTTTGCCCCATATAGGGGCTATAATGAGGTCACAGTCAAGGAAACAACAAAGACAATTACCCAAAACGGGTCACGGAGGTATAGGAATATGGCAGCAACAAAAGAGCAGGAACGCAAGGCATTTGCAAGAATTAAGAAAATCGTCGAGGAACTGGGCGAGAATAGTTATATCGGAATGGCCTTTGAGGGTTGTTTCGAGGTATCAGAGGAGAACATCGAGAATGACTTTGCTTGCAGCATGAAGCAGAGAGCGGAACACGCTGAAATGGAAGCCGGAAAGTACAAGAGAATGTACGAGGACACCGCATCAGATTTCGAGGCAGCAGAGACAACTATCGCAGGACTTGAGCAGAAAGTTCTCTCAACAGCAGAGGGCGGAGCAATCAAGGCAATCCTTTATCATTACCAGACAGAGGCCGCAAGACTGGCTGACGAATCAGCTCAGAGAATTGTAGAGCTTGCCGACAGCCCGGACACCCCGGAGTTTAGACAGGCAGTGCAGGATAACCGAAACAGCAAGAAACGCATGGAAGATAGCAAAGCACTTATCCAGAGAGTTCTTGACATTATGGCTTAAATTTTACCCTTAAATGACCCGAAACGGGCCACAAAACAAGCGAGCCGGGGCGCAGATACCCCGGCAGGAGGCAAAATGATAACAGAAGAACAGGCAAGAGCGCAGGGAGCCGATGATATTGATATTTTCTTAGGTATTTGCAATGAGGAAATCATTCCGTCAAGTAAGCTGTCTCGCCTTGAGCAGCTTCACGGAAAAATTGTTGGCGCACGAACAGAACCGTATCACGACGTGACAGTATATGAGGACGGTTACGAGGATTGGTTCTACATCGGAGAATAGGAGGCAAAACATGAGATATTACAGCATTATGCGCCCGGTAATGCCGGGCAGCTACCCGAAAAAGGCAGCAGCACAGGAGATTGAGAACTTCGACGAGAAAACATTCTGCGAGGAGATTGGCCGGGAGGCATGGGGCTACATCGACTACTCGGAGGAGCTTACAGAGAGCGAGGCTGCAGACTATGAGCTGGTTCCAGCAAAGGAGAACAAAGAGGAAATCACAAATAAAATCGACGCTCTGTTTGAGGAGCTTGTACCGGCCTCCGGGAAAGCAGATACCGTCGCCGGAGAAATTATCAGAGCGGTTTGCAGGATTGGCTATCGCTGGTTCAATGACGGAGACATGGTCGGCGTTGGATATGGGAAAGAGACCTGCAACCCGGCAGCGAGATACCTTGCGGAGAAAGCCGGAAGCAGGGTTGAGAGGGCTATATCGGATATGTGGGGAGATTTCCTCCCGGATGACATTTACGAGAAGCGATTACAGACCCTTAATGTGGAAGTCTTGGCGTTCCTTGATTTACACCCGGAGCTGAAAGGACAGCCGAATAGCGAGGATATGTGGGACTATAAGGACGAGGCAGAGGACGTAGACGACGACTACGAGGACGACGAGGAAGAATATGAGGAGGAAGATTACGAGGACGAGGAGGACTGGTAATCACTCCCTTAGATACAAATTTTCAAAATGGAGGACAAAAAACAATGAGCGAAAGAAAATATTTCCCTATCAATGAGAGCAGCGCAAGAACGGCGCACAACATGATGTCTATGAGAGACTATTCCGAGGGCAGCACCACAAGCGCATACCGCAGCGAGGTTGACAAGGCGTATGAGCTGGCGGATAAGGTTGCAGATAAAAGACCGGCAGAGGCAGAGAGAGCCTACCGACTGGCGGAACGCTACGCAAAGAAAATGGCGGAGTATTACAACAAGGACAGCAGTATCGGCATGATGTGTCCGTCGGTTCTTATCAGTGGAGCCGGTAACTTCCCGACTAAAAAGAAAGAGAGACAGGTCGCAGCATGGGAGCGTAACCACCAGTTCTACAACGACATTCAGAGTATTCTCAGAAAGATTGAGGGTATTCTCTACGGCAAGGAAATCATCAAGTCCGACGACGAGAGGGCAATCGAGAAGTTGGAGGAGAAACTGGAAGATTTGAAGAACCTGCAGGAACTTATGAAAACGGCGAATAAGGCTATCCGCTTGAAAGATACAGAGGCAGGCGACGACAGGCTGAGAGAGCTTGGTTTCAGCGAGGAGGAAATCAAGAAGCTGCGCACCCCGGATTTCTGTAACAGATTGGGTTATGCGAGCTATGAACTCACGAACAACAATGCGAATATCCACCGTATCGAGGGGCGTATTAAGAGCCTCAAGGCGGCCAAAGAGAGAGGAACCTCGGAGCAGGAGTTCAAGAACTTTAAGGCGGTGGAGAACACGGAGACCATGCGATACCAGATTATCTTCGACGGAAAGCCAGATGCAGATGTCCGTACCTTGCTGAAATCCAACGGCTTCAAGTGGGCTCCGTCGCAGGGAGCATGGCAGCGTCAAATTACCGCAAACGGTAAGTGGGCGTTCAACAGAGTTATTGAGAAGTTAAAGGAAATGGAGGAGGAATAAGGTATGCTGCAAAATCTCAAATATTACAAGGAGAGCCGGGCCATGCAGGAGGCCGTAGAGGGAGAAATCCACAAGCACGGCCAGTATTACACCACCTGCGTAATCGGGGTATATTCACTCACAAGCGGTATTAAGGCGTTCCCGTGCGGGATTGGGGACGACTACGAGCTGAAAGGCGAGGAGCTGGTGCAGGTGCTTGAGTTTATCCAGAAGCAGCGAGAGGCAATCGCCTCCCGCTACCTTGTTAAGACCTACGAGGGCTGGCAGGAAAGTGGCCTCCCGACATTCGAGGACTACTGTAAGCCGGGAGATACCGTGGACGAGGCAATGGTGGACTACTTTATGAACTGCGTACCGCCGGTTTCTATGAGTAGTTCGTGTGCGCAGGCAGGCGAGGCGTACAACCATGTGCCGGACGACAAGAACAGATGCAGAGCAACCTATCTGACGTTTGTACGTCTCTCGTCCTCTCAGTGGCGATTTGCCGGGTATTGTTACGCCGGGGAGACAACTAACCGGGTAGAGGTGGAAACGAGCCTTGAGAGGCGCATTAAGGAGGCAAGGACAAATGGATAAGGACTACAAAGAGAAGATTAGAAAACTGCTGGCGTTGGCAGAAAGCCCGAATGAGCATGAGGCACGGGCGGCACTTCTGAAAGCCCGCCAGCTCATGGCGGAGCATAAGCTCACGGAGGCGGAGCTGAAAGATGTTGAGAAACAGCAGGTAAAGGACGTGAGAACCGACATCACCTGCAGCAAGAGGAGAGACCCGTGGATAGTAAGCCTCTCGGCGATTATCGGAGAGAACTATTGCTGCAAAGGGTACAGATACCGCAGGTACGGAGAACAGACGAACTGTATCGGGTTTATCGGCCTTGAGGACGACGTAGAGATATGCGTCGCAGTTTTCAAATACGCCGTCGATTGCGTCCTCTCAGAGATTAAGAACATCAAGAAAGAGAACGCCTGCTATTACAGCGACTATGTAAAGAGGCTCTGCAACAGCTACGGCTATGGATTTACCGCCGGAGTTTCGGAGGCATTCAGAAAGCAGCAGGAAGAAAATGAGCAGGGCTGGGGACTGGTTCTGGTTATGCCGAAAGAGGTCGAGGAGGCTTCACAGCATTTGGGACATGAGCAGTTCCAGAGCAGAGCGCAGAAGCATTTGCAGGGCAGCGAGTATTACAGAGGCTTTGAGGAGGGGACGGAGTTTGACCCGACAAAGAGACTGGGAGAGGAGGCGACGGTATGAGCGCAGGATATGACAAGCTGAAAGCAGCGGTTGACAAGGATTGTGTAAAGGACGGAGGAACCATGCACCCGGAGGGGTGTGTGGCCTGCGGAGGAAAGTGCTCCCATAAGTATTGCGATAAGTTCAAGTGGGTTATCGACAGAGCCAAAGCCTATGGGGAGGCTACCGGGCTGAACTGGGAGGATGTTCTTGACGGCTGGGAGACCGACAGAAACTATTGGTACATGAACTACTATCAGGACTGTAACCAGCCGGAAATCAAAGCAGGGAAAGTGAGGGTATTCGGAACGATACTTGAGTTGAAAGAGGCTATCGGAGAAATGAAGTTCCGTTGCCCGTCCTGCGGAAAAGAAAGCCTGAACCCTTATGAATGTAAAGCGTGTGGCTGGAAAGTTTACGGCCTGCTGGGAGACATGGGGAAAGGCGTTTTTGTCTATGTAAAGGAACAACTCAGAGGAGAGACCATGTTCATGCCGATATCTTGGGAGGAGGACAAAGTATGATTTTCAGAAACGGCACCCACGCAGAGGAGTGGGCGGCAGCAATCTACCGGGCAGAAGCACACCGGGACGACGATACAGCGAACCCGTACTTCGGGGCGAGCCTCTTTCTTATCACGGCGGTTCCGGGCCTGTATGACCGGGTAAAGGAACACATTCACAACGGCTGGGCGGACTATTCGGAAATGCTTGAAATGAACCTATCCAGTGGCGAGAGGCTTATTGTCGAGCTGGCCGGGAACTTTTACAACGGCGGTTTCTTCGACGGATACAAGCCGTCGGACATTATCGAGAAACTGGACGCAGATACCGTGGAGCTTGTCGCCAGAGCCTTTGTACTGCGGAGACAACGCATTGACATGAATACAATTTTTGACTGAAAAAAAGTTGAAAAAATTCTCGGAAATGGTTGGGTTTCGGAACCCAAAAGAGTATAATATAATTACAGTCAAGGGAAACCAAGACGAGTAAGGCAGGCAAGGGTCGGAAAGGAGGACTTCATGGAGGAAATGACAAAGGAAGAAATGCAGAGATACCTTATCAAGGAAGCTCAGAGAGGTAGCTCGGAACTGGAAGCATACAGAAACTTAATGGAGATTCTTGGTATCGAATTTCCGAACGACAACAAAAAAGCCGACTAAATAGTCGGCAAGGCACGAGTAAGGGAGGGCGGGCTTGCCACCGCTCCCCACTCTTAAAATATTATATCACGCATTCAGCGGAATGGCAAGAGATAGGAGGTACAGAAGTTTGGCAAAAACAGGGCGGCCACTCAAGGAAAAGACCGTGTTATCACATAATGTAAAAGTCCGTCTTGACGACGAGACCCACGACAGATTACTCATTTACTGCGGGAAGAACCATGAGAAAGCCGCAGTTATCAGAGAGGCACTGAAAGCGTTCCTCGATACGGCAGGAGTACCCCACTGGGAGGACAAGGCAGAGTGAAAAAAGGCAGGCAGAAAGCCGCAGATTATTTCCGACACGGAAAAGACCGAATACCGCCGGAATGGTTCAGAATATTTTCGGAAACACTTGGAACGGGCATGGAATTTCCAAGAATAAATCATTTAACGGTTAATTTAATTAACGAGTAACAGAGGAAAGAAACACCTGTATTCGAGAGTTTCCGGGGAGAAAATAGAACTATTCCGGCATTTCGGAAGTGTAATAGTTACATAATCGACCATTCAACGACGAAAACACCACAAAGTAAAGTATAGTAAAGTAAAGTAAAGGAAAGTAAATAATATTTATGCGATAATTCGGAAGGGAGGTTACACTATGGCTCGTAGATTTAATAACACCGCAAAGCGTCACAATCACCTTACGGCAGAGGAAAAGTGGGAGAGAGAAACCACACAGCTCCGTGCACTTGCCACCTCACAGTTTGGAGAGTATTGCAAGAATCGTTTCAACGTCCCGGAGGTGGAGGAAGCCGAAAAGGCGTTCAAGGAAGCCTTGCGGCAGATTTCAGACCCGGAGCTGAGAAACACGCTTGACATGGCGACGGGAAAAATCTCATACGCCTATGAAATCTTAGGATTTTGTGCTGGACATTTTGCGCAGGACAGTAGGAGCCGGGCCGCATTTTTTTAGGCTTATTAGTGATAACCTTAGAAGTATCACAAACAATACTTATTGTAGATGATGCGGAATTTAACAGGGATATATTAAAGGAGATTCTCGGAGAAAATTATAATTATCTGGAGGCAGAGAATGGAAATCAGGCAATCCAGATGATAGGAGATAATCTGGAAATTGATCTGATGCTTTTGGATATTAATATGCCACAGATGAATGGTTTTGAAGTTCTGGCAATAATGAAAAGAAGTCGGTGTCTGGAAGAAACTCCTGTAATTATGATTTCTTCTGAAGAATCTGTTGATACGATGCGCAAAGCATATGAGATGGGAATCACAGATTATATCACACGACCATTTGATTCTGTGATTGTAAAGAAAAGAGTTCAGAATACATTGGGACTTTATGCGAATCAAAAGCATCTGATTAATGTTGTTTATAATCAGGTTTACGAAAAAGAAGAAAATAATAACATCATGATCCGGATTCTGAGTAATGTATTGGGATCCCGTAACAGTGAGAGCAGAGATCACATCCTGCATATTAAAACAGTAACAGAACTGATGTTGAGACAACTGGTAAAAATAACAGATGCATATCCTATGACCGAGGTAGATATTGCTTTGATCACAACAGCATCTTCTCTTCATGATATCGGTAAGATTTATATTCCGGAAGAAATATTGAATAAACCAGGCAGACTTACCGATGAAGAATTCAAGATCATGAAAACGCATAGTGAGCTTGGTGCAGAGATAATCCAGAATATGAATTTCCCTAAAGACAATCCATTGGTACATACCTCATGGGAAATCTGCAGATGGCATCATGAAAGATGGGACGGAAAGGGATATCCGGATGGCCTGAAAGGTGAAAAAATACCAATTTCCGCACAGGTAGTGTCGATTGCTGATGTTTATGACGCACTTACAAGTGAAAGATGTTACAAGAAAGCATTTGATCATGACACAGCGATTCAAATGATCCTGGATGGGCAATGCGGACAATTTAATCCCCTCCTCCTTAAGTGTCTGAAAGAACTGAGTTTTCAGCTTTCAAAAATGCTTGATAAAGAGATGGAGGACAATGAATATTACCATGAAATACAGAGACTTTCGAATGAAATACTCAGTGACAGATCTTTACCGAACCAAAATTATTCGCAGAGTGTTGTCAAGGTTATGCAGGAAAAGATCGATTTCTTCAAATCGAATAGTGGCATGAATTCGATTGATTACAATGCAATTTCAGGTCAGCTAACTATATTAAACGGAAAACAGCAGATAATATGTCAGAGAAATAATCCGAAAATTGATCTGTTCAAAGAATTCGGAGTAAATGAAGAAGATGCTCAATATATTCGTGTTTTGTTACATCAGACATCTGTGCAAAATAAAGAAATCTCTGTGCAGATAAAGGCAGTGGTGGAAAATGACGGTCGAATGTATAAGCTGAAACTGCATACGTTGTGGTCGCCTTTAAAGAAGGATGGATACATCGGAATCATTGGATATGTTGACAGTGTAAAATAGAAAAATGCAAAGGAAAATCGGAGGAGGCCCCGTGATGAAAAAGAAAAATGGAGCAGAGGCAGTGGAAAAAGTTAATAATTCGAAGCCAGGTAATTATGATCTGGTGCTGATGGATGTTGAGGAATTGATCGATGCTTTACACGACAATCTGCTGGATTAGGCAGCAGCAACAGGACTTATTGGAGGAATGGTTTGACGCCATTCCTCTTTTTTTCGTACAAAAAATGCAATAGTAAAAAAAAGAGAATAGTAGGTAATTTTATACCCCACCTGATGTTGTAAAATATAGATATAAAAGAGAAAACAGGGGATTATGGCATACATCTCTAATATATGTGCTATACTGGATTTAACTAAGAAGAAGGAGAAGTTCTATGCAGGTATCGGACAAATTAATCAGGCCACTGACAGAAGCAAAATATTTGAATGCTGACAATGTAAGCAGATACCGTTGTATCATGCGTATCTTTTTTGAGCATTATGAAAAACTGAAGTACTGGTTGTATCAGGAAGAAGTCTATGAAGAGATGATACAGGATCCATTTTTTGCTGATTATAGAATGGAACAGTGCCAGCAGGATCTCATGATGCTGACAGAGTGGAAGAATCTGAATACGATCCAGGATACCAAAAAGGTCGCATCGATTGAAGAATTCAAGAATAAAAAATACCGGTATCAGATGACGGAGTACAGTGTGGAGATAGAACGTCTGGTCATCCGGTTAGAGAATTTGTTTATAGAAGGTGCATCATTAGAGCCGACCCTTTTGGAACGTATCCGAAGAAGTGTGGAGCGGTTCCCGGAGATGGGAGAAAGAGATAAGAGTGAAGTATACACATGGTGGACGGACCTGAATAATGATTTTGTGCGGTTGAATCAGAATTATCAGGATTATATCAGGGATTTGAATAGCGTCCGGGCGGAAGAGATGATGCATACGAAGGAATTTCTGGTGTTCAAGGATCGGTTGATCGAGTATCTGCGAAACTTTATTAAAGGACTGCAGAGAAATGTCGGAGTGATAGAGGAAAATCTGCGTTTACAGAGCGAAGAGCTGAAAAAACAGGTATTTGAAAAAGTGATAGATTATGAATTGTCAATTCCGCGTATGGAGATAGAAGTCTCAAAAGAAATGATAGAGCAGAAGATCCAGGGACGTTATCAGAGCATCTATGACTGGTTCGTGGAAAATGAAGGGCAGGAGAACGAAGCGGGAAAACTTTTTGATGCTACCAATGATATCATCCGCAGGATTACAAGGTATGCGGCACAGCTGAGCGAGAAAAATGCACTGGGTGCCAACCGAAAAGAGGAATACCGGAAGGTAGCAGAATTATTCTTGCGATGTCCGAATGTGGAAGAAGCACACAAGATGTCGGCAATGGTATTCGGTATGGAATGCCCACAGCATCTTGCAGGAGAATTGATCCGTGAGACGGACAGCATGAATATCGGAGTCTACGAAGAGCAGCCAATGGAAATTACTCTGAAACCGAGAGTGCGTACGTACCGGGAAAAATCCCGGAGAAGTGCCATCCGTGAATCGGCAGAGCAAAAACAGGAAACAAGACGTAAGTTGCTTGAGCAGCAGAAAAAAGAGACGGAAAAACTACGGGCGTTGGAAGTAGATGGAAAGATATATTTTGATAAACTGCCTGTATTGGAACCAAGAATCCGCGAGATTCTTTTAAAATGGTTGTCAGATGCCATGGAATCCGCAGATTTTTCGGCAAGGACAGACGATGGAAGAAGATATATATTAGACAGAAGTCAGGCAGGAGAAAACTGTGTGGTACATTGTGAAGATGGAAACTTTACAATGCCGAAGCTGTCAATTGTATTTCAGGAGGAAGTATGATGAAGGAGTTGGAAGTTCTTTTAAGTAAAAGATGGATATTAAAATCCAGAGACAAAGAAATGTATTATAAATTACGAGATGCACTCGGAGAACTTCGCAAATTTACTACAGAGAAAATGGGCTGTCAGATTATTGATAATTCCCTCCTGATCAAAATGGAGAAGATTCCGGTCATTCCAGAAAGTTTTATGGGCATCATGAAATTTTCATCAAAAGAAGAATATGCCTATCTGTGTATGCTGTTAATGTATTTGGAAGACCGGGATGCACAGGAACAGTTTATTCTGTCGCAGCTGACGGAATACATCACGGCAAATCTGCCGGGTGATATTTCGGACTGGACGTTATATACGAACCGGAGAAAACTGATCCGTGTATTAAGATTTGCAGTAGAGCAGGGAATTGTCGGAATTACGGATGGAAAAGATGAAGCATTCATGGATGATGAAGCGGGAGAGGTGCTTTATGAAAATACAGGAGCATCCAGATATTTTATGAAGAGCTTTTCGAAGGACATCATGGAATATACAAAGCCGGAAGATTTTCGGGAAAGTGATTGGTTCGAAGTAGATGAAGACCGGGGATTCGCGAGAAGACACAGAGTGTATAAAAGACTGATTTTTGCGCCGGGCATGTATAAAGAAGACGGATCACCGGAAGATTTTGAATATTTAAAATATTATGGACGGAGATTGAGCGAAGAACTGGAGCAGCTATTTGACTGTCAGGTGCACATTCATAGAGGAAGTGCCTATCTTTTGTCCGGTGACGACTGCAGAATGGGTTCTGTATTTCCGGGCAATAATTCAATATCGGATATTCTGCTTTTGTGTTTTGGGAAGATGCGTAAGAAGATAGAGAATGATGAATGGAAGATAGCAGCGGATGAGAGTGCTCACATAGACCAGATTGAATTTGAGAATCTGATAAAAGATGTGAAAAAGGAATACGGAAGTGGATTTTCGAAAAACTATCGTGAGATGCCGGAAGGTGAATTTGTCAAAAGTGTGATCGATGAGATGGAAGTGTGGATGTTTATAAGGAAAGATGAGGCGGATCATCAGATTAAGATCTGTCCGCTTACCGGAAAGATACAGGGAAGTTATCCGGCGGATTACATGGGAGGAAGAAATGATGAATAGTAGATGGCAGGCCAATAAAATCGGGTTGATCAACTTCTGGTATTATGACGAACAGGAATTTCCATTTGTAAAGGGAAGAATGCTTCTTCGAGGATCAAATGGCTCAGGAAAATCCGTAACGATGCAGAGCGTAGTACCACTTTTGCTGGATGGCAATATGAGTCCGGAACGATTGGATCCATTCGGCTCCAGAGACCGTAAGATGAGCAGTTATCTTCTGGAAGAAGATGATGGGCGAGAGGAGCGGACCGGTTATCTTTATCTGGAATTCAAAAGGAAGGACAGCGATACCTATCTGACGATCGGTATGGGAATCCGGGCGAGAAAAGGGAAGAATCTGGACAAGTGGTATTTTAGTCTGACGGATGGGAGACGGGTAGGAAAAGATTTCTTTTTATACAAAGACACGGGAGAAAAAGTCACACTTTCCAAAAAAGAACTGGAGAACAGGATAGGGGCAGGAGGACGGGTTATTGACAGACAGGCCGATTACATGGAGTATGTCAACCACCAGATCTTTGGATTCGAGACGGCAGAAGAATATAAGGAAATGATAGATCTTTTGATCCAGCTTAGAACACCGAAGCTTTCCAAAGATTTCAAGCCGTCTGTCATTAATGATATTCTGAGCGATTCGCTTCAACCATTATCGGATGATGACCTGCGTCCGATGTCTGAAGCCATTGAAAATATGGATACTATGAATATGAACCTGAAGAATAGAAAAGAAGCGAAACAGGCTGCAGAGAAGATTCAGGCGGTATTTTTAAAATATAATCAGAAATTATTATATGAAAAAGCAGACAGGTATGAGCAGGCAAAAATCAGGCTGGAAGACGCAGAAACACAGCAAAAAGAGCAAGAGAAGAAACTGGACGGGTGCAGGCAGAATATAGAGAAACTCAAAACAGAACATCTGGAACTGGATGCGAAACGTGAGTCTATGGAAAAAGAACGTGAATCCCTGAATAAAAGTGATGCTGTAGCATTAAAACGAAGAGAATCAGAACTGGCAGCAGAACTGGAAGTCCAGCAAAAGAATTTAAAAGGGAAAAAGCATTTTCTTGAACTGAAACAGGATCAGTACAAGGATGCACAGAATCAGATCAAAGCAGAAGAAGACAGGAAGTATGAGAAAGAAAAAGAACTGGAGGAACTCATAGAAGAGATGCAGGACGAGGCAGATACCATGGCCTTTGAAGAACATGCATTTATGAAAGACGAGCTGGAAAAGCATCCGGAAGAGCCATATAAGTTCGAATTACATCAGCAGCAATATAATCATACAAAAGAAAAAATACATGAAGGAACAGAGATTCTTGCAGAGACAGATCATCTGGAAAGACAGAAAGATGAGCTGATCAAAGACAGAGAAAAAAGGATCCGTGAACTGGATACGCTGCAGAGAAAAGTATCGGAACTGGAAGCTGTATTCGTACAGACACAGAATGAATGGAAAGAAAATCTGTATCAGTGGAATGGTGCGAATCAGGAACTGGTACTGGAAAAAGAACTATTAAGAGCATTAAGCATATTTGCAGAGTCTTATGAAGAGAACTCTGATTTTGCAGAGGTCCGTCAGAAGATTGCAGATGTGTGGATTGGAAAAAATGCAGAGGTTGAATCCGGGATTTCTGCGAATAGAGCAGAGAAAGAAACAACAGAAAGAGAACTGGAAGAAGTAAAAGCAGAACTGTCAGAATGGGAGAATCAGAAAGAACCACAGCCGGAACGATCAGAAGCGGTTATCCGTAACCGTCGGAGACTGGATGCACTTGGAATTCCGTACCAGGAGTTCTATAAGGTTATAGAGTTCGGAAATAATCTGGACGAAAAAGAGTGTAACCGTCTGGAAGAAGCATTATTGAAAATGGGAATTCTGGATGCGCTGGTGATTGATGAACAATACAAAGAGCAGGCTCTGCACTTAGAACAGGGCTGTGAAGATCATTACCTGTTTAGCTGTAAAAATGGTCAGAAAGATATCCAGTCGGAGCGCAGTCTGTTAGATGTACTGGAACTGAATGAAGAAGTTAATGACATTTTCTCCAATCAGCGGTTGACAGGAATTCTTGGAAGTATTGCGTATGATAACGAAAGTATGATTGCGGTTGCAGAAGACGGCACTTACCGGATGGGTGTACTTGCAGGAACAGTAACCGGAGAATATGAGGCCGGCTACCTTGGGACAAAGGCCCGTGAAAAACACAGACAGGCAAAGATTGAAGCCTGCAGACAGAGAATCGCAGAACTGGAAGAAATATTGCAGCAACTGGAAGAAATGCATCGGAAGCTGTTTGAAAGGAAGGATATTCTCAGACAGGAGTATGAGAATCTTCCAAAAGACACAGATATGAGGGAAGCCCTTCAGATGATGCGTGCAGAGGAAAGAGCATGTGAACAGATCAGACGGGAGAGTGATAGATTAGAAGAGCAGATTCGTGAACTGATCGAAAACGTGAAAGAGAAGAAAAAGAAAGCACTGGAAATTGCAGAGTCTCTGTATTTGACCTGCTCTTATGATGTATTCAAAGAAGCAAAAAGAGCAGCAGAAGAATATGGCAGGCATCTGATCAGTCTGATTGCAGCACATGAAATGTTCCTCAGAAGCCTGGAGTATCTGAAAGAGAGAAAAGAACATCTGGAAGATCTGGATGCAGATATGGAGCAGATCCGGTATGATCTGTTCGAGATTCAAAAAGAAATACGGAGAAAGACGGAAGAACAGACATCGATTCAGGAACAATTACGGCTGACTGATTATGAAGAAATCAAAGACCGTCTGGACGCATGCATCAAGTGGCTTCAAGCCTATCCGGAAAAACTGCGTATGTGTGTAAGCAGACAGACACATGAAGAAGACGAAGTCGGACAACTGACTCTGCGTCTGGAAGACGGCAGGAAGAGAATTGAAGAATACGAAAAGAAGACGGCATATTTTTCAGAATGTTATGAGCAGGAGAAGTGTCTGCACTATGTGGAGATACCGGAAGAGATACCGGATGATGCCGGACATGTCCGGAGCTATCTTGAGTCTGACGTAAAGGCACTGGATAAAGACAGTGTGATCCGTGATCTGAATAAAGTATATTTTGAAAACAGAGGATTTTTGACGGATTATCATTTGATGCAGAATGAATTATTTGCAGAAGCAGAACAGACAGAATTTCCGGCAAAACGACTGGATATTTCCGCCAGATATCAGGGGGTAAAGATATCATTTTCAAGTCTTCTTACACATCTGGAAGAAGATATCGAAGAGTTGGAGAATCTGATTAAAGATGGTGACCGGGAACTGTTCGAAGATATTCTTGCCAATACGATAAGCCGGAAGATCCGTGGAAAGATTAATGCATCCAACACATGGGTACAAAAGATGAATTCCCTGATGAACGGCATGAATACATCCAGTGGTCTGAAGCTTAGCCTCAGATGGAGAAGCAAAACAGCAGAACAGGAAGATCAGCTGGATACAAAAGAACTGGTGGACTTGTTAAAGAAAGATTACCGCCTGATGAGCGAAGAAGAAGCATCCAGGCTTTCGGCACATTTCCGCTCGAAAGTAGCAGAAGCGAGAAGAAATGCAAGAGACAGTGCCGGAATGGTATCATTCTATCAGATTATGAAAGATACTCTGGATTATCGTAAATGGTTTGAATTTCAATTGTTCTCACAGAAGAACGGAGAACGACAGAAAGAACTGACAAACAGTGTATTTGGAACTTTCAGCGGCGGAGAAAAGGCGATGTCCATGTATGTGCCGTTATTCTCAGCAGTTGTGGCGAAGTATCAGGGCGGCAGGGAAGATGCGCCAAGACTCATCTCATTGGATGAAGCATTTGCCGGAGTGGACAATAAGAATATCCGTGATATGTTCCGTCTGATGACAGAGTTCGGGTTTGACTTTATTATTAACTCCCAGGTTCTGTGGGGCGACTGTGATACACTGGATGCATTGGCAATCTACCAGCTGATTCGTCCGGGCAATGCGAAATTTGTGACGGTTATGCCATATCTGTGGAACGGACATAAAAAGGAATTGTTAGAGCATGAAGAAGAAGTTGAGCAGAGAGGTATAGAGCTTGGAATGGCATCAGAAAATCACAGGTAAGATAGTTGAAAAATGCAGTTAAGGATATGATGAAAAGGTTGAATGGCGATGAATGAGAGTGAACAGGAAGAACTTGAGAAGATAAAAAAAGAATGCCTGGCATATTTTGGACAAAGTCTGGTCTGGAAAAAAGTTCTGAGAGGCTTTCGAGAAAAATACAGCTCTTATGGAAGGTTTGGCGGAAAAGTGGTTTTGAAGAATCTGAAATCACAGGACATCGAAGAACTGGAGGGCTTCTTTGGCAAGTCTTTTCATGGACAGAAAAGTGTGACAGTGTCTGCAGAGAAATTCCGGCAGGCACTGGAAGTAAGCCGTTACAAAAATATGACACCGGAATGGCTGTTAGAAAACTTTTTCGAAGAACCATTGCTTGGAAAACAGGAACAAAAACTTTTAAGGCAACAGGAAAAAGAAAGAATATGGGAAAATTTCCGAAAGAGTTACGAAGGAATGCCGATAGAGACGGTGGAAGAATCGTTGGAAAATATCGTCAAAGACAGTGAGAATCGGGAACTTACAGAATGGGAGCGACTGTTGCGGCTTGGAGCAGAAATGTATAATCATTTACCATATCGTCAAAGTGAGAAGCTGTATCTGGCTGTATTTGCAGCGATGCTGACAGGCAATCCACATGCATTTGACAATGGAACTGCCGATGGCAATTTCCTGTATCAGATTATCCAGATGGATATGGAGAGCAGAAGCATTAAGATAGAGGCATCTGAGATTTTTCCGGCTTACAAGCGCCAGAAAAGTTATCTGATGGCAGGCATTATGCTGGATGACATCTCAAATTATGCGATGCTGTATCAGGTACAGGCAGTCAAAAAAGATGGAAGTATTCATCAGGGGATGGCGGGATTTGCAAGGGAACAGCATATTGTGCAGGTGCCGCTTGCAGTGATATCAGAGTGGGAGTTGCTTCGTTGTTCACAAGATGAAATCTACATTGTGGAAAATCCTTCTGTTTTTGCAGTATTGTGTGGAAAAGAAAAAGAGAAAAACACAAGAAGAGCGTATATGTGTATGAACGGACAGCCGAGACTGGCCGGACTGATGGTACTGGAGCTTCTGGCAAAGTCTGGAACCAAAGTGTATTATGCGGGAGATCTGGATCCGGAAGGTATACTGATCGCACAGAAGCTATCACGGTATTATAAAGGAGAATTTCATTACTGGCATATGGAAACGGAAGATTATGAGAAGTGTAAGTCAGAGGAAGTTATATCGCCGAAGCGAATGAAGATACTGGAGCGGATTACGGATGATAGATTGAAACCAGTGGTGGAAAGAATTAAAGCGTATGGGACTGCCGGGTATCAGGAAATGTTGATGGAGGAGACAAAATGATGATCAGAGACGCAAAAGAAAAAGATATTCCGAGAATTTTAAAGCTATTAGAACAGGTACTGCAAATTCATGCAGATATAAGACCCGATATTTTTATCCCGGGTACGACAAAATATACCATAGACGAATTGAGAGAGATTTTAAAAAATAAAGAAAAGCCAATATTTGTTGCGGTGGATGAAGCGGATGTTTGTGTGGGGTATGCATTTTGCCAATTACAGGAGCAGCCTGTTTCAAACAATATGGTGCCATTTAAGTCGCTCTATATTGATGATTTATGTGTTGATCAAGAAGTACGGGGCCAGCATATTGGTGAAAGTCTGTTTGAACATGTAAAAAAAGAAGCAAAGCAACGGGGCTGCTATGAAGTGACATTGAATGTATGGACAGGAAATACTTCAGCAGAAAAATTTTATGAGAGAATGGGAATGCGAACGAAAAAAAGACAAATGGAATACACGGATCTGTAAAAGGATAGCTTGAAACATTAGATTGTGAGATGAAGGCAAGGGGAAATGAAATATGATTACGAATCATCTGATTTTAGATTTTTCACATGTATATTGTGACGAGAACATTCCAAAGAATGATAAAGTGCATTGGCTGGATTGTTCTGATATTACGGAATGTGATTTATATTGTTCCAAACGTGCAGAAGAAGAAATCAGAGCGAGAATTGCGCCCTATGGCATTCACGGAATTCATTTTCTGGATTCTGGAAATTATCATTATGTAACAGGCATCATGACGGCGTTGATTAAACAGAAATTTTCTTTAATTTTGCTTGACCATCATACAGATATGCAAAAACCGATGATTGAGCAAATGACAAGCTGTGGTGACTGGGCAGGAAAAGTATTAAAAACAAATCCATGGTTACAGCAGTTGGTATTGATTGGACCGCAGGAGAGCGATATTTTGCAGATATATCGTGAAAAAGAAGGTCTGGTGTCTGACGCAGAATTGCAGGAAAAGCTGATTACTTTTTCAGAAGAAGAGATTCAAAGTGTAGAAGATGAAAATAAAATTTCGAGGATAAAAAGGAATCTTCCGGTTTATATTTCTATTGACAAAGATATTTTGGATGAAGAATATTCAGAGACAAATTGGAATCAGGGAAAAATGCCATTGCCTGTGCTGGAACGGCTGTTGATGCCATTTTTAAAAAGCGGAAATATCCTGGGCATTGATATTTGCGGGGAATGTCAACAGGGAATACCATTGCCGCAGTACCTGGAAGCAGAGAAAATTAATGGAGAAACAAATAAAGAATTGTTTGATTTTCTGATGCATTACTGTAGAAATTTTTGACGACTGGCATCGGCGACATACAGGCATTGCGATTCGGAATTTTCCAGAAGGAGCCACTATTTCCATGCCGCTCAGAGCAGAAGGAGAGGGGAAGGGGATTTCTAGGCGGCGTGTTATCCGGTGTAGTTGAACCGGTCGGATTCAGTTTGATGATTGATAGTGCTGGATGTGGCACTTGGGTAAAGTAAATAAGGGAATTAAGTGAAGCCAACCGGAACAGTGGAATTCGAATAAAACGAATCGATACAATATAAAGCTCTTAGCTGTGGGCCAAAACGCATAGCTAAGGGCTTTTGTCATACCATAAATCGAGAAATTGTATCAATGTGGCATTTTGCGTATGTAAAATAAATATAACTGTTCAGAGCTAACCTCCAAAATGCTACGCATTTCGTCGGTGTGGCGTATCCGCCAAATAAATGTATAATTTCACTTTCTGTTTGACGGCTTTTTGTGTATACTAAAATTAGCGGAATTTAAAAAGAGTTTCTGACGACGTTGCAGGAGGAAAGTTTATGGGAACACGAAAAAAGATTTTGTCATTGCTGCTGATGATTGTATTACTGCTTCCGGTTGGAATGGGTATTCATGTGGAAGCGGCAGCTGAAACGAAACAAGTAGACGTTTTGTTTACACACGATACGCATTCGCATCTGAACAGTTTTTCGACAATTGTAGATGGGGAGCAAAAGGAAGTCGGCGGATTTGCTAAAATTAAAACGCTGATCGACGAGAAGAAGAAAGTAAATCCGGATACACTTGTGCTGGATGGCGGCGATTTTTCAATGGGAACGCTGATTCAAACGGTCTATGACACAGAAGCAGCAGAGCTGCGCATGCTTGGTTTTCTCGGGTATGATGTGACAACCTTTGGCAATCACGAATTCGATTACCGTTCAAAGGGTCTGGCGAATATGCTGAAGGTAGCTGTAAAATCCGGTGAGACATTGCCCGCGCTGGTTGTCTGCAATGTGGATTGGGACAGTATGGAACAGGCTGGATTAAGTGATGGACAGCAGCAGATTCAGTCCGCTTTTGAAACATACGGTGTGAAAGATTACGTTGTGCTTCAAAAGGGAAATGTAAAAATTGCAGTGGTAGGTGTCTTTGGAAAAGACGCTTTGAAATGCGCACCGACATGCGAACTGATCTTTAAAGATCCAGTGGAGGCTGTTAAGCAAACCGTAGAAGAAATCAAGAAGAATGAAGATGTCGATATGATTGCCTGCGTGTCTCATGGCGGCACGTGGGAGGATGAGTCGAAGTCGGAGGATGAAATCCTCGCAAAAGCAGTGCCGGATATTGATCTGATCATCAGTGGACATTCGCATACGGAGCTGAAAACAGCCATTTGCCATGGCGATACATACGTTGTTTCCTGTGGTGAATACGGAAGAAATCTCGGTTCCCTGTCGATGACACAGAAAGCGGACGGCCGATGGGAGCTGACAGATTATACGTTGATTCCGGTGTCTTCGGATGTTGAGCCGGATCAGGCAACGCAGGAAAGAATCAATGCATTAATGGATACGGTGGATACGAACTACCTTGCTGATTTTGGTTATACAAGAGAAGAAGTGCTTGCAGAAAATGCGGTGGAATTCAACAGTCTGGATGAAATGGGGACAAAGCATGAGGAGCTGAATCTCGGTGATATCATGTCCGATGCGTATATTTATGCTGTCGAAAATTCAGAGTATTTTGATGGCGATCCGGTAGATGTAGCCGTTGTTCCAAGTGGTACGGTGCGAGACACTTATACAAAGGGCAACCTGACAGTTGAAGATATTTTCAATTCATTTTCATTAGGTATCGGCAAAGACGGTGTACCCGGATATCCGCTGATTGACGCTTATCTGACGGGAAAAGAGCTGAAACTGGTAGCAGAAGTGGATGCTTCCGTTTCTGATTTTATGACAACAGCGCGGTTATATTGCAGTGGTTTGAATTTTACTTACAATCCGAATCGAATGATTTTAAATAAAGTGACGGACTGTTATCTGACGCGCAAAGACGGGGAAAGAATCGAAATCCAGGATGATCAGCTGTATCATGTTGTGACAGATTTATATACCGGACAAATGCTTGGATCCGTCATGGATCTGTCGTACGGGTTATTGTCGCTTCAGCCAAAGGACAAGGATGGTCATCCGATTGAAAATCTGGAAGATTACGCAATTATGGAAGGTGACAGAGAGTTAAAGGCCTGGGACGCGATTGCCAGATATATGCAGTCTTTTGATGATACGGATGGGGATGGCATTGCCAATGTACCTGAGTATTATGCGGCGATACACGGGCGTAAGGTGGTGGATGACAGTAAAAATATCATAGATCTTGTGAAGCATCCGAACAAGTTCTCTGCGATCATTATCATGATCTGTCTGATTGTTGTTGTCATCATTGTGCTTGTGATCGTTCTGATCCGAAAGTTGGTTCGGAAAGCCAGAAAGTAACATAATATCGAAGAGACGACATCCATATGAAGTGACAGGAGGGTAAAGACAAATATGATTATTTCAAATCAACAGGACAATGAGATGGAGCATTTAAATAAAAGGATTCAGACAGTGGCTGTTCTTGGCGCCGGTGCAGTGGGCTGCTATTTAATTGCGGGCCTTGCGCCAAAGCTTGGTGAAAACCTCTGGATTATCGCAGAAGGCAGCAGAAAAGAGCGGCTGAACAAGGAAGGTCTGACAATCAACGATTGTCAGCTGTCACTTTGCGTAAAAACACCTCAGGAGGCTAAAGGTGCCGATCTTCTGATTGTAGCTGTCAAATACGGCAGTCTTGAAGGAAGTCTGGATGCCATTGAACAGATCGTTGATGATGAGACGATCGTGATGAGTGTGATGAACGGTGTTGACAGTGAAGAGATCATTGGTCACCGGATCGGCATGCAGCATATGATGTATTCGATGATCAAAATCGCATCCGAGCGCACCGGCCATTGCGTCCGTTTTAATCCGGAAGTGACGGAGGGTGTTTATTTTGGGGAGGCGGACGGCAGCCTGTCGTGGCGTGTTGCGGCAATCGAGAATCTTTTCAATGATTCCGGTGTGCGATTCCATATTTCAGAAGATATCCTCAAAAAAATATGGGCGAAATATGCCCTGAATATCAGTATGAATCTGCCGCAGGCTATCATTGGATGCGGTCTGGGCGGTTACAGAGACAGTGCGTATGTGATGGATATCAGTACAAAATTAAAGGACGAGGTAGTGGCAGTGGCCCTGGCCGTCGGCATCGATATCCGGGAGGAAAAGGCGGCGAGCTTTGACAGCCGGACGGTTTCACCGAAGGCCCGCTTTTCAACACTTCAGGATCTGGATGCAAAGCGGCACACAGAAGTGGATATGTTTTCGGGAGTGCTCGTCCGACTTGGAAAGCAGTTGAAAATTCCGACGCCATACAATGCGTTGGCGCTGGATATTATTAAGGCACTTGAAGAAAAAAATGATGGCAGGTTTGATTATCAATAACCCGGGGAGGAAATAGAGAAATGAAAAAGAGAGTAATTACAGGACTGATGGCAGCATCAGTAATAGTCAGTCTGGCAGGCTGTGGTGCAGGTCAGAAGGAGAGCGTGGAAAGCACAGCACCGGCAACAATGACAGAAACAGTTGCAGCCTCTCAGGTGGAGACAGCTGAAGCAACCGAGACAGAGAAAACGGTGCAGGCAGACCGGGCAGCAAGAATTAAAGCGTATCAGGCAGCATTGGAAAATATTTATCAGAATCATATTCTGCCGGACGGATCAGAATTGAGAGATGACATCAGTGGTGAGATGTCAGGCAACAAATTTGCTGTTTACGATGTTGATCATGACGACAGAGAAGAGCTTGTTTTCTGCTATACGGCAACAAGCATGGCGTCAATGATAGCGAAAATTTATGATTACGATGAAGCAAGCGGTGAATTGTATGAGGAACTCTCACAGTTTCCGATGCTGACATTTTATGACAATGCGACCATCGGAGCCGGTATTTCGCATAATCAGGGCTATGCCGGTGAGTTCTGGCCATATACGTTTTATACTTATGATTCGGCCAATGACAGCTACCGGGCCGAATACTTTGTCGATGCCTGGGATAAATCTTTATCCGATGTCAATTATAACGGGGAAGCCTTCCCGGATGATGCGGACAAAGACGGGGATGGCATTGTATATTACCTGGAGGCGCCGGATGGTAGTGAAACCGGCGAGCCGCTCGACAAGGATGCTTTTGATCAATGGATCAGTGAGAATGTCGGCAAGGAAGAAAACATTCCGTTTCAGGATTTGACAGAAGATGCAATCAGTCAGATTCAGTAAAAAAGAAAGAAATATACATGCGCTGACCGTGTTTTTATAGAAACAGAAGGTGCGTAAGGGGGAATTGGGGATGGAGCAGAGAAAAATCAGAACACTGGTCAATAGACAACGCAGGTTCTTTTACACAGGAAAAACGCAGCATATGGCGTTTCGTGAGATGGCTCTGAGACGGCTGCAGATCAGCATTGTGGCACATGAGGATGAGATTAACCGGGCACTCAGGCTGGATCTCGGCAAAAGCGCATCTGAAGCGTATATGTGTGAAACCGGCATGGTGCTGGCAGAGATCAGCTATATGCTCAAACATATGCGGCAGTTTGGCAAGGATCAGACTGTGCGGACACCGCTGGCCCAGTTTGCGTCAAGAAGCTTCAGAAAGCCGTCGCCATATGGGGTGACACTGATCATGAGTCCGTGGAATTATCCGTTTCTTCTGACGATGGAGCCGCTTGTGGACGCGCTGGCAGCAGGCAATACAGCAATCGTCAAGCCGAGCGCCTACTCACCTTTTACGAGTGAGATCATGGAGAAAATCATATCGGAATGTCTGCCACAAAAATACGTTGCGGTTGTGAACGGCGGACGTAAAGAGAATCAGTGGCTGTTAAAGGAAAAGTTTGATTATATCTTTTTTACAGGCAGTCAGGCAGTAGGTAAAGAAGTGATGGCACATGCGGCAAAGCATCTGACACCGGTGACATTGGAACTCGGAGGAAAAAGCCCGTGTATTGTTGACGAGACAGCCAATATAAAGCTGGCGGCCAGACGCATTGTCTTTGGTAAATATCTGAACTGCGGGCAGACCTGTGTGGCACCGGATTATGTGTACTGCGCGGCTTCTGTTAAAGATGCACTTGTTGACGAGATGAAGAAACAGATCTGGAAGCAGTTTGGAGACGATCCGCTGGCGAATGCCAATTACGGCCGCATTGTCAATGAGAAGCATTTCAGACGTCTGCTTGGACTGATCGATCCGACGAAGGTTGTCGCAGGCGGCGTGTGTGACAGTGCACTTCTTCAGATTGCACCGACAATCATGGATCATGTGACATTTGAAGATGCTGTGATGCAGGAAGAAATATTCGGACCGATTCTGCCGGTGATGACGTTTCATTCACTGGATGCGGTGATCAGTCAGATCAATCACAGAGAGCATCCGCTCGCCTTATATATGTTTACGGAGAGCAAGGCTAATGCCGATCGTGTGATGACAAATTGTGGTTTTGGTGGTGGCTGTATCAATGATACGGTGATTCACCTGGCGACAAGTGAGATGGGCTTCGGCGGTTTTGGGGAGAGCGGCATGGGATCTTACCATGGCAAGACCGGTTTTGACACGTTTAGTCATTATAAGAGTATTGTCGATAAGAAGACATGGCTGGATCTTCCAATGCGCTATCAGCCGTATAATAAAGTTTTTGATTTTCTGATCCGGCTGTTTATGCACTGATGACTGTGCGTTGAAACCGGATTTTCAAAAGAGATAGACTTGTACTTATGCGTATTATTTGATATGATAAAAGACGATTTAATTTAGTTGTGCGCCGAATTAAAGTGATGGCGGCAACAAGACTGGATGGAGGAAATTATCATGGTTATTGCAAAAAGAATGGAGCCACTTGTTGCAGGCAGCTCTATTATCCGTAAATTATTCGAAGAAGGCAAGGAAATGGCCAAAGAAGTGGGCGCTGAGAATGTCTATGATTACAGTCTGGGCAATCCAAGTGTTCCGGCACCGGACGCTGTCAAATCGTCGATTATCAAAATCCTGGATACAGAGGATCCACTTTTTGTGCATGGCTATATGAGCAATTCCGGCTACGAGGAAGTCAGACAGGCTGTGGCGGACAATCTGAATGAGCGTTTCCAGTGGCAATATAAAATGGAAGATATCATTATGACAGTCGGCGCTGCTTCTGGTATCAATGATATTCTGAATCTTTTTCTGGACAGCGGTGATGAAGTGGTGGTCTTTGCCCCTTTCTTTGGCGAATACAGGAACTATGTCATCACCGCAGGCGGTGTTTTAAAGGCAGTGCCGGCAGACACAGAGACCTTCCAGATTAATATTGACGGATTGGATGCAGTGATCACGGAGAAGACGAAGCTGATCATTGTCAATAATCCGAATAATCCAACCGGCGTCATCTATTCAGGAGACACTCTGGATCAGCTTCAGAAGGCACTGGAGCGGGCCGAAGCGCGCATCGGGCATCCGCTGTATGTGATTTCAGATGAACCATACAGAGAGCTTGTTTATGATGATAACGAGCTGCCGTTTATGCCGGCTCATGTCAAAAACTGTCTGATTGTTTACTCTTTCAGCAAATCACTTTCTCTTCCGGGAGAGCGTATTGGCTATATCGCTGTTTCACCGAAGATGGATTATTATGAAGAAGTAAAAGCCGGACTGATCACAACGAACAGAATCGGCAGCGTGAATGCCCCATCCCTGATGCAGCTTGTCATCAAAGAGTGTCTGAATGAGCGCCCTCAGATTGAAGTTTACGATCAGAACAGAAAGATGCTCTATGAGCATCTGACAGCGCTTGGATTTGAATGTCTGAAGCCACAGGGGGCCTTTTATCTTTTTGTGAAATCACCGATTGAAGATTATGCCGCTTTTGTGGAAGAAGGCAAGAAACAGCATATTCTGATGGTGGATGCCTCAAGTTTTGGATGCCCGGGCTATGTGCGTCTGGCTTATTGTGTATCCCCTGAGATGATCAGGCGTTCTTTCCCGGCCTTTGAGAGACTGGCAGAAGCATGCAAGGCAATGAGATAGAGGAAGAGGTGACCGAGATGAAAGCATGGCAGGATAAAATTCGTTCAGTTGTACCCTATACACCGGGAGAACAGCCGAACAGACCGAATATGATCAAACTGAATACGAATGAGAATCCATACCCTCCGGCACCGGGGGTGCGAAAGGTTCTGGATACATTGGATGAAGATAAACTGAGACTTTACCCAGATCCGACAGCGGGAACTCTGGTGGGCGCACTGGCAGATTATTATCATGTAGGAAAAGACCAGGTATTTACCGGTGTGGGCTCTGATGATGTGCTGGCCATTGCCTTTATGACATTTTTTAATTCAGATAAGCCGATCTTTTTCCCGGATATTACTTATTCTTTTTATCCGGTATGGGCGGATCTTTTTAAAGTGCCGTATGAGACAAAGCCACTGAAAGAGGATTTTTCCATTTGTCCGCAGGATTATTATCCGGCCAACGGCGGTGTGATTTTCCCGAATCCGAATGCACCGACCTCCCACTATGAGGACTTATCTGTGATCCGAGAGATTCTGGACCACAATCAGGATGTGATTGTCATTGTTGATGAAGCATACATAGATTTTTCCGGCGAAAGTGCCCTGAGTCTGTTGGATGACTACGAAAATCTGCTGATCGTGCAGACATTTTCAAAGTCACGTTCCATGGCGGGAATGAGAATCGGTTATGCCATCGGTCATCCTGAGCTGATCAAGGCCATGAATGATGTGAAGTACTCCTTCAATTCCTATACAATGAGTCAAACTGCACTGGCTCTCGGTGTAGAAGCTGTCAGAGATGATGTTTACTTCAAAGCATGCACTGCGAAGATCAGAGCAACCAGGGAAAAAGCAAAACAGGCATTTACAGACCTTGGATTTACTTATCCGGAACCGGGGGCCAACTTCATTTTCGTCACTCATCCGGACTATCCGGCCAAAGAACTCTTTGCAGCCCTTCGCGAGAAAGATATCTATGTCCGCTACTTCGATAAACCGCGCATCAACAATTACCTGCGAGTCACCATTGGAACGGATGAACAGATGGAAGCATTATTTGCGTTCCTAAAGGAATATATGAATCGATAAATTAATTAAATGTAGCGTCTAAAAAGGAGAAACAAAATGTCACAAAAAACAGTCACCGTTTCCGTTCGCCGGCTTGTGGAGTTTATTCTCAGATCGGGAGACATTGATACCGTTTCCGGCGCGTTTGGAGAAATGGATGCAATGCAGCAGGGGGGCCTGATGCATCGAAAACTTCAAAAAGAGGCCGGGCCTTCTTACAGGGCAGAGGTGTCTCTGAAGCATACGACAGAAATGGATGAGACGCTGGCGATTACTGTTGAGGGACGTGCCGATGGTGTCATAACAGAAACTGAGATGGCAGCGGATGAAAGCGGCGAGCTGGAACTGAAAGAAGTTGTGACAATTGATGAGATCAAAGGTACTTATAGAAATTTAAGGTATATCACAGAGCCTGTGCCCGTCCATCTGGCACAGGCAAAGTGCTATGCCTTTTTTTATGCAGAAAAAGAGGATTTAGAGAAAATACAGGTCCAGATGACGTATGTGCATTTGAAGACGGGAAAAGTTCAGCGTTTTAGAGAAAAAATGACACGAAATGAGCTGGAAGTATGGTATACTGAACTGATAGATAGATTTGCGGTCTGGGTGCGTCATCAGATAGCCTGGATTAAAAAAAGAAATATTTCTATTGGTGCCGGCAGTTTTCCTTTTGAGTACAGAGAGAGTCAGAAAAAGCTCGTCTCAGGCGTGTATCAGACGATTCTGAGACATCGGCGGCTTTTTGTAGAAGCACCGACAGGTACCGGCAAGACGATTTCCGCTATTTATCCGGCTGTTCAGGCGATGGGAAATGGGTTGTCAGAGACAATTTTCTATCTGACGGCGAGAACCATTGCCAGGACTGTTGCGGAAGATACATTCGGACTTCTTCAGGATAAGGGACTTGCCATGAAGGTGATCACCCTGACGGCAAAGGAGAAAATCTGCGTGCTGGATAAAGTTCAGTGCAGTCCGGAGTACTGTTCAAGGGCAAAGGGGCATTATGACAGGATTAATGAAGCCATTTATGATCTGATCACCCATGAAGACCGGATGACCAGGGAGTGCATCCTGGCTTATGCCGACAAACATCAGGTTTGTCCCTTTGAGTTTCAGCTGGATGCAGCTTTATTCGCGGATGCGGTCATTGGTGATTATAATTATGTGTTTGACCCGAATGTGGCGCTCAAACGTTTTTTCAGTGACAGAAGCGGGGACTATCTTTTCCTGATCGATGAGGCCCACAATCTGGTGGATCGTGCCAGGGAAATGTACAGTGCCGTGATGTCAATGACTGAATTGACCCATGCCCGTCACGCAGTGGAAGATAAAGCTGTGGACCGGCGACTTGTCACTTATATGGATCGCTCGATACTGGCCATGTCTGCTCTTCGGGAGTCTTCAGAACAGTCCTGCCAGCTGATGGGGAATATCGGCAGTCTGATCGTTTACCTGACGAAGCTCAGTGAGCAGCTGGAGGAAACACTGAAGGAGGGGGTTCCTGCGTCACTCAGGGAAGTTCTGATGGAATTTTACTTTGACATTCGACGCTTTATATGTGCCTTTGAACGATCGGATGACCGCTATTTGATCTATGCGCTTCGAAGTGAGGACAGCTTTGAGATCAAGATTTTCTGTGTGGATCCTTCCAAAGATCTGGGAGAACGTCTGGCAAAGGGATGCGGAGCTGTATTTTTCTCTGCAACGCTTCTTCCGGTGCAGTACTACAAGGAAATGCTCAGTGATACAGCAGTATCGGATTACGATCTTTATGTGGATTCACCTTTTGCGGAGGAAAACCGTCTGCTTGTAGCGGCAACAGATGTAAGCAGCCGCTATACAAGGCGGGGAAGAAAAGAGTATGAACGGATGGCTGCATATATCCGGGATATTATTCGTGGCAAGCATGGCAATTATATGGTCTTTTTCCCATCATACCAGCTTATGAAGGATGTTTTTGAAGTTTTTACGGAAATGGAATTAATGAAGGCAGGCCATGGTCTGCAGTTGGTTGTGCAGGAATCCGAGATGAGTGAAGATGCAAGACAGAAGTTTCTGGATGCTTTTCAGGCGGATGCTGCAGATGCAGTTATTGGTTTCTGTGTGATGGGCGGTATTTTTTCGGAGGGCATTGATCTGAAAGAAGACCGGCTGATCGGTGTCATCATTATCGGGACAGGACTGCCGCAAGTTGGGGAAGAGAGAGAGCTTTTAAGTCGGTATTTCAATGAGAAATCCGGCAGAGGATTTGAATATGCCTACCTTTATCCGGGGATGAACAAGGTTTTGCAGGCAGCAGGACGTGTGATCCGAACCGAGAAGGACAGAGGCGTGATCGCGTTATTGGATGAGCGATTTAATTACAGTCAGTACAGAAAACTGTTCCCGAGAGAATGGCACAATTGCAGTAAGACCAGTCTGAATACAATCGTGCAGCAGGTGGAGGATTTCTGGACAGATAAAGCATAGAATCAGATTGAGAGAAAAATATTTTCAGGCAGATGAGATATTTGATATAGATAATAACAGGAGATAAACGGAGGCGATAAAGTTGAGGATTGGTTTTATAGGGCTCGGTATTATGGGCGAGGCCATGTGCTATAATATTATCAGAAAACATGACGGTGACGTCTATATTTATGACGTAAAAACAGAACCGGTACAGCGGTTGGCGGAAAAAGGCGGTATCGCCTGTGACAGTGCCGTTGACGCAGCAAAACATTCGGATGTGATCATTACGATGCTGCCGAGATCAGAAGATTCCCTGTCAGTATATAAAGAAATACTCCCGGCCGTCAATGCAACGAAAATCTGTATTGACATGAGCACCATTGATCCTTCCGTTTCATTGAAAATCAGTGTTATGATTCAGGCTCATGGTGGACATTTCCTGGATGCGCCGGTTGTTAAGTCGAAGGCGGCCGCGGTGCTGGGCAATATCGGCATTTATGTAGGCGGCGAGAAAGAAATTTATTTCCAGGTGAAGCCAATCCTGCAGTATATGGGGTCAAATGTACTGTATATGGGATCCAGCGGCAAGGGCATCGGAATGAAAATCTGTCAGACAACGCTGCTGGCACAGATTCAGAATGGTGTCAATGAAGCCCTGGCTATGGCTGTGAAACAGGGCATTGATGTGGATCGTTTTACAGCGGCTCTGTCTTTTGGCGGTGGTCAGAATGCTTATTTCGATGAACGTCAGATGGCCATCAGGAACAAAGATTATGCGACGACATTTTCGGTCAGGAATATGTCCAAGGATATTGATATCTGCCGTCGGCTGGCAAAGACGGAAGGGGTTCAGGCAGAAAGTCTGGAAGGCATCAGAGAAGTCTACGACCGGGCACTTGAGGCAGGGTATGGTGATAAGGATTACAGTTCTGTCATTGATATGGTCTTTGAGAAAAACCATGTCAAATATAAACCTAAATTATAAAAGCGGTTGATTGTTGAAAGTGTGATTATAAAAGTATCATTCAAAAGTGAATATTGAATATTGTATACAAATTGTATAAAATTAAAAACTATAGGAAACTGTGTTGAAAGAAAGAGAAACTATTGTTAAAATATTGTTAATCACTCGGGGAGGAGAATGATTAACTAAAATAAGGAGGAATTGCTATGACAATCACAATCTGTATTGGAAGCTCATGTCATCTGAAAGGTTCAAGAACAATTATTCAGAAACTGGAAGAATTGATCACGGAGCGTCAGTTAAACGACAAAATTGAGCTCAATGGTTCATTTTGCATGGGCGAATGTTCAAATGGTGTTTGTGTAAAGATTAACGATGAATTGTTCAGCGTTTCACCGGAGACTGTGAATACATTTTTTGAAAACGAAGTACTCAGGAGGCTTTAAGGGTGGGCGTCATTGGATTTAGAAAGGCAAAGTGCAAGGACTGTTATAAATGTGTCCGTTTGTGTGAAGTAAAGGCCATTCGTATCAAGGATGAACATGCACAATTTGTTGCTTCAGAGTGCGTGGAATGCGGCCAGTGTCTGGAGGCCTGTCCACAGAATGCAATTACATTTATCAAGGATATTCAGTGGATCAAGTCCATGGTGAAGAACCGGGAGAAGACTGTTGTATCTCTGGCGCCGGCGTACCTGGGTGTATTTGGAGATGCAGATCCGAACCAGATGGCGGCAGCCCTTCATCAGCTGGGATTTACATATGTACATGAAACGGCAGAAGCAGCTGGATATGTTGTGCAGGAATACATGAATTATTGTGACAGATCCGATAAGGATGCGGTTCTTTTGACATCATCATGTTCTGCCATCAACAATTTGATTGAGAAATATCATCCGGATATGCTGCCATATCTTCTGCCTGTTGTGACACCGGCTATCGCACATGCAAGAATGCTCAGAGCACAGTATGGACCGGACGTGAAGATCATCTATATCAGTCCTTGCGTTTCTGATGGTGGAGATGCGCTGAAAGATCCAAGAACAAAAGGCATCATCGATGCGGTGTTAGATTTTGCAACATTGCGTGACTGGCTCAGAAGCGAACAGATCAAGATTCCGAAATGTCCGAGCAGCCATATGGACAGTATGGATCCAAAGGTGATGCGTCTGTTTGCTGTCAGTGGAGGGATTCTTTCTGCTATTAAGGCTGCAAAAGGCCGTAAGTACAAGCATAAGCGACTGTATGTCAGCGGTATTGGACCCTGTGAAGAACTTTTTGAATGTATCCGTAATGGAGAGATCAAGAACTGTGTTATTGAGCTCAATTCATGTACCGGCGGCTGCATCAACGGACCGATGACCGGAGGCAAGAAGCGTGACCGTTTCAGATCCAAGATCAGTGTCAGCCAGAAGGTAGATGAGCATGAGGCACCGGAATTACCGCCGCTGCCGGAAGGTGTCAGCCTTTATAAGGAATATACGGCACGCTGCGAAAAGAGAATTGTCCCGTCAGATGAGCAGATTCGTGCGATCCTGTCCAAGATTGGCAAGGATTCACCGGAGAAGGAATTAAACTGCGGTGCCTGCGGTTTCCCGACATGCCGTGATAAGGCCATTGCTGTATACCGAGGCAAAACCCAACTGACTATGTGTATTCCGTATATGTATGAGCAGGCCAAGGGTATGTCGGATATTATTCTGGCTGTGACACCAAGTATGATCATTGTTGTGGATAAGGATTATTTTATCTGCGAATTCAACAATGCAGCAGAGGTCGCTTTTGGTGTATCCCAGCAGAAAGCGCTGGGGCATCCGGTATCGGAATTTATTTCCACAGAATATTTTGAAAAGGTTTTCCGTGAGAAGCGAAGTATTATAAATCAGCGTGTAGATTATGATGCCTATCATATTAAGACAATGCAGAATATTATCTACATGCGTGAGCAGGAAAAGGCCCTTGTGATTATGCGTGACATTACGGAAGGTGTGCGCAAGCAGGAGCAGCTTCGGAAGGTGAAACTGGACACAGTGGCTATGGCTCAGAATGTCATCAACAAACAGATGATGGTGGCCCAGGAGATTGCCGGGCTTCTCGGTGAGACAACAGCTGAAACGAAGTCAACCCTTCGCAAATTGAGAGACACACTGATGGACAGTGATGAGGATATAAAGATATGAATGTAAGTCTGGATGTCTGCAGCAAGAGTCTGAACAAAAGAGAAGAAGAACTTTGTGGTGATACTGTCGAGATCGTTAAGACAGCGGATGCTGATATTATCATTCTGTCAGATGGTATGGGAAGTGGTGTAAAGGCCAATATCTTATCCACATTGACCACCAGGATTCTCGGTACAATGCTGAAAAACGGCGAGACCATTGAAGACTGCGTGGAGACCATTGCTATGACACTGCCAATCTGCAAAGTAAGGCAGGTGGCCTATTCCACATTTGCAATCCTTCAGATTTTCAGAGATGGGCGTGCCTATCTGGTGGAGTATGATACACCGGCCTGCATTGTGATCCGTGACGGTCAGAAGCTTGAGATTGAGCATACAGAGCGGGAGCTTTCAGGCAAGATTATCAGAGAATATCGTTTTAATATTCAGGAAGACGATTATTTTGTGATGATGAGTGACGGTGTGACCCATGCAGGTGTTGGCGGTCTGTATGGTTTTGGATGGGGACGGACGAGAGTCGGTGAGTTTATCCAACAGAGGTTCAATGATACGAAGATGACGGCAGCGCGCCTGGCGTCCTATGTGATCAATGAGTGCAGTCAGCTGTACCATCAGCGTCCGGGAGATGATACAACCGTTGTTGTGGCGAAAGTGACGGCACGAATGGATCTGAATATTTTCACAGGTCCTCCGACAAAGCGTGAAGATGACGAAAGTGCTATCCGTGAATTCATGCGGTCACAGGGACTGCATGTTGTCAGCGGCGGTACAAGTGCCACAATAGCGGCACGTGTATTAAACAAACATATAAAAGCATCCCTCATTTACGAAGATCCGGATATTCCTCCGACAGCTGAAATTGACGGACTGGATCTTGTGACGGAAGGTGTTCTGACACTGAACCGTGCGGTGAGTATGATGCATGAATATAATGAAGGACGGCAGAATCAGTCGTTTTTCAAACGGCTTGATGAGAAGAATGGCGGTTCACAGCTGGCAAAACTCATTATTGAGAGATGCACGCATCTGCATTTATTTGTAGGTGAAGCGATGAATCCGGCTCATCAGGCAGCTGGTCTTCCATTTGATCTCAGTGTCCGCATGCGTTTGGTGGACAAGATCGTTGAGGAAGGCAGGAAGATGGGAAAAACAGTCAGTGTTAAATATTATTGAGGATGATATGTATGAAGACAACATTTATTACTGATATTAATAAAATTAAATTTGAAGTCAATACAGAAGTTGCCCGGCTGGCTTTTGCAGGAGAATTGGACGAGAAAGCCAATGAGATTCCTTACAAGCTGATTCCGGGACGTACACCGCACTACAGATGCTGCGTTTACAGAGAACGTGAGATCATCCGTGAGCGTGTACAGCTGGCTATGGGACGTTCTGCCATGTCCGGCCAGAAGAACAAGAATATTGTGCAGGTAATCGAGGCTGCCTGTGAAGGCTGTCCGATCAACAGATTTAATGTGACTAACAACTGTCAGATGTGTATGGCCAAAAAATGTCTTGGCGCATGTAATTTTGGCGCCATCAAGTTTGAAGGCGGCCATGCTGTCATTGACCATAAGAAATGTAAAGAATGCGGTAAGTGTGCAGAGGCCTGTCCTTACAATGCCATTGCCGATCTGATGCGTCCATGTAAGCGCAGCTGTCCTGTAGACGCCATTACAATGGATGAGGACAACATTGTTGTTATTAATGAGGAGAAATGCATTAACTGCGGTCAGTGTGTGATCAACTGTCCGTTCGGTGCTTTATCAGACCGTTCATTTATGGTGGACGTAATCAAACTGATCAGCAGCGGCGCACCGGTTTACGCCATGGTGGCACCGGCTATTGAAGGGCAGTTCGGCCCTGATGTCAGTGTCGGTATGATCCGTGAGGCTGTCATGAAGCTTGGCTTCAGAGACATGTATGAAGTATCTCTGGGCGCAGATTTTGTATCAAAGAATGAAGGACAGGAGCTTCTGGAGCACTATGAAGCCGGCGAGAAAATGACAACATCCTGTTGTCCGGCTTTCGTTTCTCTGATCAAGAAGCACTATCCGCAGGTGCTCAAGTATATGTCTACAACTGTTTCACCGATGACAGCTACAGGACGTCTGATCAAAGCCATGCATCCGGATGCTGTATGCGTTTTCATCGGACCATGTATTGCCAAGAAATCCGAAGTCATTGATTCCATTACTTTCGGTGGTGCGGATTATGCCATGACTTATGAAGAACTGGCCAGCATGTTTGAGGCGAAAAATATTGACCCTGAGGAATGTACAGAAACTATGCAGCAGGGAAGTAAGTTCGGCAAGCAGTACTCTGTATCCGGCGGTGTAACAGCGGCAGTGCTCGAGACATTCAAGGAAGCCAACAAAGAAGTTGATCTGAAGGTTAAGACCTGCAGCGGTGCACTGGAATGCAAGAAAGCGCTGATGCTTCTGAAAGTCGGCAAGCTTCCGGAAGACTTTATTGAAGGTATGGCATGTGTCGGCGGCTGTGTTAACGGTCCGGCAATGCTTGGTAAATCCAGAACATTCCTCAAGGACAGAAATGGTCAGATCGCCAAGGCGGATGATCGAGGTGTTCTTGAAAATGTTGCACAGTACGATGAATACGGCATTAATATGACGAGAAATCATCAATAAAATGATTAAAATGCGTTCGTATATTTCGAAAAGGATATAAAAAGGAGACTCTTCAACAGGCACGTTTGCACTGCCTAGCTCTGGCAGCAGTACGTAAGATGCTAAAAAACAGCATCTAAGTACTGGCCGAGCTAGAAGCACCTGTTTGAAGAGTCTCCTTTTTATATCCTTTCTCCGAAGTGTTTAGACGCATTTTATATTTTATTGCAGGGATAAATTCTGTGTTTAAACATATTTTCTTGAGAAATGTAGAGAATATAGGAAATAGATATTGACGAAGTGATGTTTATATACTAAAATAATGATAACGATTACTATTTATAAGAATTTATTGATGAGTATAGAAACAGAGGAGATTAGTATGCCGGGATTGAAGTACAGCAGACAGAGAGAGTCTATTATTAATTGCCTGAAAGGGCGGAAGGACCACCCGACAGCAGATATGATTTACGCGTCGGTGCGGGAGGAGTATCCGAAGATCAGTCTTGGGACGGTTTACAGAAACCTTTCTTTATTAGTGGATCAGGGAGAGATTCTCCGCTTTTCATGCGGGGAAGGACAGGATCATTATGATGCAGATACATCACAGCATTATCATTTTGTATGCAAGAAATGCAGGGCTGTTTCAGATTTGCATATGTCACCGTTGGAACATATCGATGTGCTTGCGAAGGATGGTTTTGACGGTGAGATAGATGGTCATTTCGTTCTGTTTTATGGCACCTGCGGGAAATGCAAAGAAAATGAAAAAAATAGTTGACAAGGCGGAAAAAGTGGTGTAATATACAGATAACAGTAATGATTACTGTTTTGAAAGAACCATATTAATCGTAACCGTTCCGTATAATGGGGAAGCAGTCAGCAGGCATATAGCTGAAGGCAGTTAGTATGGATTGGAACGGTTACAGGATATTATAAAGTATGAAAAGGAGATTATAATTATGAAGAAATGGGTTTGTACAGTATGTGGTTATGTTTATGAAGGTGAAAACGCTCCGGAATTTTGTCCAGTCTGTAAGGCACCTGCCAGCAAGTTCAAAGAACAGTCCGGTGACAAGACATGGGCTGCAGAACACGTTGTAGGTGTTGCACAGGGTGCGCCTGAAGATATCATGGCTGATTTAAGAGCAAACTTTGAAGGTGAATGTTCAGAAGTTGGTATGTACCTGGCAATGGCTCGTGTCGCTCACAGAGAAGGCTATCCGGAAATCGGTTTATACTGGGAGAAGGCAGCTTATGAAGAAGCTGAACATGCAGCTAAGTTTGCAGAACTCCTTGGTGAAGTTGTTACAGACAGCACAAAGAAGAACCTTGAGATGAGAGTAGATGCTGAACACGGCGCAACAGAAGGTAAATTTGACCTTGCTAAACGTGCGAAAGCTCTGAACCTGGATGCAATCCATGATACAGTGCATGAGATGGCCCGCGACGAGGCTAGACACGGCAAGGCATTCGAAGGTCTGCTTAAGAGATACTTCGGCTAATCACAAAGCCGCATAGAATAAGGATTTTTATGAGAGGGAACCACGAAAGTGATTCCCTCTTTTTTAACATTTTCCATGGAAAAGTGCAAACGAATGTGTCAATTTTGGGCTCTTTTATACCTCAAAATAGTCTAAATGTGTCCTTAAAAAATGTGTCCCTTGTATTACCAGGATAATGAAACCATCCATTTGAGGACAGTCAGAGAGACTTCTTCATATGTGTCGTTGAAGATGCCTTTTTTCTTCAGTCTTCTTTCTTGTATTGTTTTCGGGCCAATATATAAGCTGACAGATTTGCAGCCAAGGTGGTAAAGTTCTTTTTCAAGATTTTTTTCAATGTACTTGAAATCTACATGTTGTGAAATTTCTGGCACTTTTGGTGAATTTCTCATATCGCCATCTGCCAATATTGTTGCCATTTCAAAATCAAGGTCACAATAACCGCCAATTCTAATGTGGGACTTATCGTTTTTGTAGTTTTTAGTATAAGGATACGGTTCATCAATATCGTTGCGTAAAGAAGTGAAATTATCATAATCATCATGGGCATAACACCAGGTGATGTGAGATTTTTGGACTTTGATTGCTTTTGTGATCATATTCTTTGCGTTTTTCACTTCACCTTTGATTAAGAAATCCTCATATTCATATGTTTTTATACTGGAAGTTCGTTTTACCTGATTAATAAATGATTCTGCCATTGTAGTCACTTGTCCTTTTACCATGAAAAATCAATTCTGAGAGTTGTATCAGTGCCATCTTTTTCAAGCTTTTTTCTACATAAAAATCCCTCTGTTTCCTTATAGAATGGCACATCTACCTTTTTTACGGATGCTTTGAAACCGAGCTGTTTCAATCCCTTTTCAATTTCGCTTCTTAAATCATTGATACAATTTGAGTAACAGACATCTTTAACACCGAAACTGCCGGCACCTATATCATCTCGAGGAAGGAGTTTATCTTTGATTTACGCGAGCAACGAGCCAAAGTCCGTGCTTGCACGAGACCTTGGCGACTGCCGCGATAACTTGAGAAACTCGCGGAGCGTGTTTCTCATAGTTGGAAGAAGGCGCCAATAATCTTTATCATAGCCATCATAGGCCAAATAGCCTGAAACAGAATACTTACCGGCATTATTTTGGCTGCGAGCCAAGCGTTTCAATTCTTCAAGAACAGCTTTAACATGAAAGTTCAGCCAGTACTGTCTGCCTGCTATTTCTTCTTTCGTCAGCTGTGGGCCTTTGCTGCTGCGTAATTCATCTGCGAATGTCATAGGTGATACCTCCCGGATATAAAAATCTAAATGATAGGTTTATTTGTTTTTATGATATTATTGTATCATTTGAGCTGAAAGCGGGTGGTCCCGGGTGGGTAAAAAAACAGTGATTTGGAACTTGTAGGCGGACGTGATAATCGCTATAATAATGAAAGAAATAAACGGGCGTTTCACAGTGCGGCCGTGTCAAAGGAGTCAATCAATGATAATTACAATACTACTTGCAGGGCTGCTTTTTATACTTGCTGCAGGCATCAGGTGTGGATTTGCGCTGGATGATTTAATATGGATGGCAGTCAATGGCATAAAAAAGGCTGTGAATGTCCTGAGTGTGCTGGCTATTGTCGGTATTTTGACAGCGATGTGGCGTGCAGATGGTACGATCGCTTATATCGTATCATCCGCAGTGGGGTTATTTAAGCCATCTATTCTGATTGTGACCATTTTTTTGATGAATTGTCTTGTTTCTTTTATGACAGGGACTTCATTTGGAACAGCTGCAACGATGGGCGTGATCAGTATGACGATTGCCGGTACAGCAGGTGTTAATCCGGTAATTAGCGGTGGCGCGGTGATTTCAGGCTGTTTTTTTGGTGACAGATGTTCACCGCTTTCAAGCAGCGCAATTCTCGTGGCCTCTGTGACAGAGACAAACCTGTTTGATAATATCCGAAATATGTTAAGGACGGCAGCAGTTCCTTTTGCCCTGACGTGTCTCATTTACGGGGCGATTGGACTTGGTGGTGCCAATCAGGTTGATGCCGCTTCCATATCGGATGTTTTTGCAAAAGAGTTTCAGCTGAATAGATGGATGATTTTGCCGGCTGTTATTGTGCTTGGACTTTCAATGCTGCGTGTCGATGTGAAGCAGTCGATGACGCTCAGTATTGTATGTGCAGTCATCCTTTGTGTTGTGTTTCAACACAGATCAGCAGCGGAAATTATCCGGATCATGTTGACAGGATACAGGGCCGGGGATCCGGTGGCTGCGCAGATGATCAATGGCGGTGGCCTGCTATCGATGAAGAAGGTTTTGATGATTGTCTGTATGACATCTACTTATTCCGGGATTTTCAGTGGCACCGGAATGCTGGATGGCATAACGGAATATGTAAAAACAATCTCTCAAAAGACGGGAAGATTTTTATGTATCGTGCTGCTTTCTGTTGTTACAAGTATGGTCGGCTGCAATCAGACAATCGCGATCATGATGACAGAGCAGCTGGGCTGTGTTTTGTATAAAGAACAAGAAAATTCGCAGAGAGCAGTTGATCTGGAAGATTCTGCCGTTTTGATTTCGGCACTTATTCCGTGGTCCATTGCGGGAGCCGTGCCAGCAGCTACGATTGGTGCACCGGTATATTGTCTTGCAGCGGCATGCTATCTGTATTTAATTCCGATTTGTCGACTGGTTAGAAAAAAGAATATCTTTCCGGGATTCAATAATTAAGAATAATATAAGAAATAAGTCAGTCAATCGTCCTTGACAGAAGATGCAAAAAAAATTACAATATCTATTATACATGGAATTTGCTCCCAATTCCGCTGAAAATAAGGATGGGAGCCTTTTTATCATAGTCGGGGGTATAATCTCCGGCTACAATAAAAGAAGAGCTGCGCGTGGATGTGCAGCGAGTTTGACTTGATATTTAATTTGATAATCCGTTATGGATTTAGGAGGACGACAACATGCCGATTAAAATACAGGATGATTTGCCGGCAAAGTCCGTGTTGGAGGATGAGCACATTTTCGTGATGACGGAGACGAGAGCTTTGTCTCAGGATATCCGTCCTTTGAAGATTGTGATTCTGAATCTGATGCCGACGAAGATTGAGACAGAGACGCAGATTCTGAGACGCCTTTCCAATACGCCGCTGCAGATTGAGATTACGCTTTTGCAGACAGCGACCCATGAGTCGAAGAATGTATCTGAAGAGCATATGATTGCTTTTTATCAGGAATTTGACCAGATTAAGGATGAGAATTATGATGGTATGATCATTACCGGTGCGCCGGTGGAGATGATGCCATATGAAGAAGTGGAATACTGGGATGAGTTATGCGAGATTATGGAGTGGAGTAAGACACATGTGCATTCTACCTTCCATATTTGCTGGGGTGCCCAGGCGGGGCTTTATTATCATTACGGTATTCCGAAGTATATTCTGGACAAGAAGATTTCCGGCGTATTTTCCCATAAAGTGCTGAATAAGAAGTCCAGATTGTTCAGAGGTTTTGACGATACATTTTATGCGCCGCATTCCCGTCATACGGAAGTGAGAGCCGAGGATATCGAGAAGGTGCCGGAACTGAGAATTATGGCGGCTTCCGAGGAGGCCGGTGTTTATGTTGTGGGCAGTGCGGATGATTCCCAGTTCTTTATCATGGGCCATTCAGAGTACGATGTGGATACATTGGCGAAAGAATATTTCAGGGATGCAGAGAAGGGAATGAATCCGGAAGTGCCGAAGCATTATTTCCCGGATGATGACCCGACGAAGCAGCCGGAGATGAAGTGGAGTGCCCACGGACAGTGGATTTATTCTAACTGGATGAATTATTTTGTTTACCAGACAACACCATATGAATTGAAGAATGGTGTTTTTGTACCTGTAGAATGATCAATACAGTAACCTTGTGAAATGAGTGACAGGTAAGTGTACAACGGCAGTTATGATGCATGATGTACCATATAAAAAGGATGATTTTATGACGGAAGATTATAAGGGATTATCTGGGAGTGAAGTCAGCCAGAGAGTTGAAGCGGGAAAGGTCAATACCACCACTAACAGTATATCCCGAACGAAGAAAGAGATTTTTCGGGCGCATTTATGTACGTTCTTTAACTTTCTGAATGTTTTTCTCGGTGCACTTGTTCTGATGACAGGACAGATTAAGAATCTGACTTTTATGTTTACGATTATTGCCAATTCAGTCATTGGTATTATTCAGGAGTTAAAGGTCAAGAGTCTTGTGGATAAGTTGTCTGTGATTACAGCCTCGAAGGCGACGGTTATCAGGGATGGCACGAAGAAGCAGATACCGCTGGATGAGCTTGTTGTGGATGATGTGATGGTGCTGGAAAGCGGTGATCAGATTGGTGCGGACTGCGTGGTTCTGGAAGCCCAGGGCATTGAAGTGAATGAATCCATGATTACAGGTGAATCTGTGGCTGTGAAGAAGCATGAAGGCGATGAGATGTTGTCGGGAAGCTTTCTTGTGGCCGGAAGCGGTGTGGCAAGGGTTATTCATGTGGGCAGTGAGAATTATGCTACGATTCTGGCAGCCAAGGCCAAAGACAAAAAGCGTGCCACATCGGAAATGCAGGATTCCATCGGCAGGATTATTAAGATTGTCGGTTTCCTGATTGTACCGGTTGGTATATTGCTTTTCCTTTCTCAGAGAGCCATTGAGGGAACCACCACATCCGATGCCATTGTCAACACCGTTGCCGGTGTTATCGGTATGATTCCGGAAGGGCTGGTACTTCTGACCAGTGTTTCATTTATTTTGGGTGTTGGCCGTTTGGCAAGAAAGCAGGCATTGGTGCAGGAGATGGAAGCCATTGAAGCACTGGCCCGTGTGAATGTGCTTTGCCTGGATAAAACCGGTACCATCACCACCGGTGATTTGGAAGTGGTGGAAGTTGTGCCTTGTGGGACTATGTCGGATGAGAAGATCAGAGAGGCCATGAATGAGATCACATTTGCATTCAATGATGTCAATCCGACCCAGCAGGCTTTGATGAATTATTTTGAAAAGACGCAGAAATGGCAGACAACGGATCTGATTCCGTTTTCCTCTGCGAGAAAATATCGTGCCATTGCCTTTGGCGAGCACGGAGCTTATGTGCTGGGTGCACCGGAATTCATCATGAAGAATGATGAAGAATTGCTGAAGAAGAGCGAGACTTATGCACTGCAGGGCTATCGTGTGCTTTTGCTGGCAGAAACGGATCAGATTTCAAGTGCCGATGGTACGGTGGGAACACCAAAACCGGCAGCGCTGATTGTTATTTCCGACTGTGTCAGAGAAGAAGCACCGTCCACATTTGCTTATTTTGAAGCACAGCATGTGGCGATTAAGGTTATTTCCGGTGATAATCCGGCGACAGTTTCACAGATTGCCCAGAAGGCCGGTCTGAAGGATGGCGACAAATATATCGATGCTTCCACCTTGCCGGAGAGCTTTGATGAGCTGAAAAATGTTGTCAAGAACTATACGGTTTTCGGCCGTGTAACACCGGAGCAGAAGCAGCGTCTGATCAAGGCTTATCAGGCCAATAAATCGGTTGTCGGCATGGTGGGCGATGGTGTCAACGATGTTCTGGCTTTAAAGGATGCTGACTGTGGTATCGCCATGGCGGCGGGCAGTGATGCAGCGAAACAAGTGGCACATATCGTGCTGCTGGATTCAGATTTTGTTCATTTGAAGGAAATCGTCAGTGAAGGCCGTATGATTATCTCAAACATCGAGAGAGTGAGCTCTCTGTATCTGACAAAGACGATTTATTCATTACTGTTGAATGTGATTTTTATATTATTGGGACGTTCCTATCCGTTTGTGCCGATTCATCTGACACTGATCAGTACGGTGGCCATTGGTATTCCAAGTTTTATTCTGGCATTAGAACAGACTGAGACTGTGACCCAGAGCGGCTTCCTGAAGCATGTGCTTCGAGTCGCACTGCCTGGAGCTTTGACCATGGTGCTGAATATGCTACTGATTCAGGGAATTTCTATTGTACTTGGGTTTGACAGCGGCATGACTGCGACGTATAATTTGATTGTGGCAGGCATGGTCAGCCTGATGGTACTGATGCGGGTATGTAACCCGATGAATAAGATCCGAAGTATTTTGTGCAACACGATGATTGTGATTTTTGTGGCCTGTGTCATTTTATTCCCGGATTTGTTCAGCATCAACAGTGTATTCAGCTGGAGAATGATCTTTATTGCACCGCTTGTTATTTTTACTTATTACAGTATGAAGTATCTGTCGGCAATTGTTCATTTTCTGTTAAGAAAACATATTTAAATCAGGAGGCCGTCGCTGCCTGTCGAAGTCTTTCGGCAGTGGCGGCGGTTTTTATTTTTTTCTGTAATTCGAGCATTAAAGATATCGCTGAGTGATTGAGTCATCGGCGTTAGGGAGGTATTTGTATGGATATAAAAACTTTTGCAAAGGAACATTTTGAGGAATACAAAGCGTTGATCTGTCAGTTGACAGCAATTCCGGCGCCGTCCCATCATGAGGAAAGGAGAGCGGCGTTTATCTGTGAGCATCTGCATCAGTTAGGATATGACCAGGCATTTATTGATGATGCGAAGAATGTGATCTGTGAGGTAAAAGGCAGTGATTTGGAGGCACCGGTGCATATTTTTATGGCGCATACGGATACGGTTTTCCCTGATGAGACAGAGATTCCGGTTGTTGTGGAAGACGGCTGCATTAAGGCGCCGGGAGTTGGGGATGATACCACCAATGTGTGTGCGATTCTGATGACTTTAAAATATTTATCTGAGAAAAAGATTGTGCCAAAACAAACCATGGTTTTTGCCTTGAATTCCTGTGAGGAGGGACTTGGCAATTTGAAGGGATGCAGAGCTCTTGTGAAACAGTATACAGGAAGAATCGGGCAGTTGGTTTCTTACGATTGCGGATACAATGCGGGAACCGTCTGGGCTGTCGGTTCGAGACGTTATGAGATTCGTATTCGGACTACCGGTGGACATTCCTATGCAGATTTTGGAGCGACCAATGCGATTGCGGTGGCTGCGGATATGATTCATGATTTTTATGAGATAGACACCAATACGATGCCTGGAAAAACGACGTACAATGTAGGATTGATCGAAGGCGGTACATCAGTGAATACCATTGCTCAGGATGTGAAGATTCTCTATGAATATCGTTCAGACAGAATGATGGGACTGGAGCTGATGGAAAGAGAAATGTCAGTGATTGTTGATAAATATACAGATCGTGAAGATGCCAGAGTGGATATTGAGATGATCGGGGACAGACCTTCTATGGGTCAGGTAGACAAAAAGAAAATGACGGAGCTGCAGAAGCGGGCAGAAGGGATTATTTTCAGAAATACCGGTGTGATGCCGATGTTCGGAAGTGGATCTACAGACTGCAATATTCCGTTGTCCATGGGCATACCGGCCATCTGCTTCGGCGTCTATCTGGGTGGCGGACAGCATACAAGAGAAGAATATGTCCGAATCGATTCACTGGAAACAGGCCTGTGTGCGGCCATGGAAATGATTTGCGAGGATATGACGAACCCGCTGTAGGAAAGGGCTGGTTTCTTATTGACGGTTGAATATATCGTGTTCTTCTATGAAACGTCGCACACCCGTGCGAAATGTTTCATAGAAGAACACGATATATTTCAACCTGTGAATTGAGGGAAACCAACGCTTTGATGACAGCGGGATTGTCATATTCTCTTTGGAAAGTGGACAGTCGGGGAGAATGTTTCGGAAAGAAGGATATGATGTCAGAAGGATATTATATTTCTCAGATGAAAAAGAATGTATTGAAATATAAATTGTAATAGTGAGGAAAATACCGTGAAGATAAATAGAATGGCTGTTGTACAGGGGCTGAATCTTGAGCCTGTTCCGGGACAGTTAAGATATGGCTGCGGGATGACTGATTTTGAGGACTTTTATGACATTGCTGAATGCGTGAATGAAAAAGCATATTTGGGCAATCAGATTGTTTTTGGCGATTATGAAACTGGGGCAGTGTATACACCTTTTGAAAAGGAAAGGAATATTGCCTATGGCGGAGTTGAATGGATAGAAGGTTATTTTTATTTTTTAAAGGCTGATTTTAGCAAAAAGACGGTGACGATTATGCAATATCGGCCGGATTGGGAATGTAAGGAATACTTCAGTATCGAAATGGCTGAAGTGGAATTGTATAATTTGCGTATTGTTGGGACACCGGCGCATTTAATCAGTCAGGATGAGGAAATGCGGTGTTATTATCCGGAGCAATTTTCAATTAAGCTTTCAGCACGGGAAAGTGTGATTGAAATTGTGGACAATCATATCTATTGCAGCTGTTGGGAGGAAGAAGGCGTTGCTGAGTGTGAGATCACAGAAGACTATAAATATTATGAAAAACTGATCGTCAGAAATAGATTCGGTGATGTGGTGTCAGAGGAACCGGGGGCATTGACACGGCTGCCGAATGGCCAGTGGTGGTTGTCGTAGAAGTTGCCGCGGATGTATCAGATAACAGGTGTGAATTACTTTTTTCATGCAAGCGGGAATGCCGCCGGTTTGACACCGCTGCCTGACAGAGATGGAAAACCGGTGTTTTCTCCGATTATGAGTGAATAGGTTTACTGAATAAATATTAGGTCATGTTGTAATAGGCTGCATAAATGCCATTTTTATCAAGCAGTGTCTCATGTGTTCCGCGTTCGGCAATGCCGTTTTCAGTGAGGACAATGATTTCATCTGCATTTTTAATAGTGGACAGACGGTGAGCGATGGTGATCGTTGTACGGTTTCTGGAGAGTTCTTCCAGACTGTGCTGGATCCATCGCTCACTTTCGTTGTCCAGGGCACTGGTTGCTTCATCGAGAATAAGAATCGGGGGATTCTTCAAGAAGACCCGGGCAATGGAAATACGTTGCTTCTGGCCGCCGGAAAGTCTGGCACCACGTTCACCGACAAAGGTATCATATTGATCGGGCAATTCCATAATGAAGTCGTGGATATTGGCACGTTTGGCAGCTGCAATAATTTCATCTTCTGAGGCATCTGGTTTGCCGTAAGCAATGTTATCGCGGATGGATCCGGAGAACAGATAGACATCCTGCTGTACAACGCCAATCCGGCTTCGTAGACTTTTCAGAGTGAGGGTGCGGACATCGTGACCATCAATTGTGATCCGGCCATCGGTTACATCGTAGAAGCGGGGCAGCAGGGAGCATATGGTTGTTTTACCGCCGCCGGAAGGACCGACCAGTGCGACGGATCTGCCGGCAGGAATATCAATGGATACATGGGAGAGAACGGTTGTCTCATCGTCGCTGTAATGGAAGGAGACATCTTCATAGCAGACATGACCTTTCACATTGGCAAGATCCACGGCATCCGGTGCATCCTGAATATCCGGCACGGTTTCCATAACATCAAGAAAACGGCGGAAACCGGAAAGACCCTTCTGCATCATTTCCATCAGTTCTACCAGAATCTGTATCGGACTGATGAAGATGCCGATATACAGGGCATACATAGCCAGATCGGCAGCAGACATTTCGCCATTGGCGATTAAGAAACCGCCATAAACCAGTGTGACAAGATACATCATGCCCTGGAAGAACAGATTGGAGCTCATGAATTCACCCATACATCTGTAGTTGTCTTTTTTGGAAACAAGGAATGCCTGATTGCTCCGTCGGAACTTTTCTTTCTCGATGTCTTCATTTGTAAAGGATTGAACCACACGGATGCCGGCTAAAGTATCCTGCAGGCTGGCATTGACATCCCCGATTTTTCTTCTGTTTTCCATGAATGTCCGCTGCATCTTCTGATTCTGACGGAAAGAGAAGAAAAACATGACAATGACAAGGAAAATCAGAGGCAGAGCAAGCTTCCTGTTGATGACAAAAAGGAAGATGAAGGCACCGACAATTTTGATCAGAGAAATGAAAAGATTCTCCGGACCATGGTGGGCAAACTCAGAAATATCGAACAGGTCACTGACCAGTTTGCTCATCATCTGGCCGGAATTATTCTGGCTATAATAAGAAAAAGACAATTCTTCATAATGCTCAAAGAGCTGCTGACGCATATCCCGTTCCATGTTGGCACCCATCATATGACCCTGATAGCTGACATAATATTTGCACAGGCTCTGGATCACGTACATCAGGAATAATCCGATGCCAATCCATGGGAGGGCATGCAGGATCATGCTTTTATCCTGAGTGAAAAGTGTTTTGGTGGCTGTCCGCAGAATCTGCGGGTAGGAAAGGTCTACAAGGCTGATGATGGCTGCACAGAGCAGGTCAATAAAAAAGACCACTTTATAGGGGCCGTAGTAATGAATGAATTTTTTGAGTGTATGCATAAAAAGTTCCTTTCATCATATGATTTCTATTTGGTCAGTCATGACGTTGATTTTATTATAAAGGAATACGGGCACTATGACAAGCTGTTCATTCAAGTCATTTACCGACCCCTGTTTTTATGGTATAGTGACAATCTGGATTGAAGCAGGGTATATCATCAATTTGGTCATACTATGTTTTTTACTTTAATCAAGATTAGAAAAAATGTAAAATTAAATAGTAAACAGGTCGGAAAAAATGTAAAAAATATAATTGTGACAAATTTCATTCTAAGAAAGCGGTGCGTTTTTCTGCTTTAAAGTATATGGATCAGGAATGGATGGTCAACATACCGCTGTATGCGGTATGTAATTTATAAATCCGGATTTGTGAAGTTGGAGGAAAAGGTATGACAGAATGGGAAAAATCCTGTTTTTGACGAATAGAGAAAAGGACATTCAGATGTATTAAAACGTTAATCGCATCTGATGCCATACCACATTTCCGTGGACAGATTCTGAAATGCCTTCGTCCACGAAACCAAAGGAGGCATAATAATGGATCAGCTTGTCTTTGCAGGTTAATACCAGACCTTTTCGGTGCTGGGCTTTTGCGTCGAAAATGGCTCTTCGGATTAATTCTCCTGCATAGCCATGCTGACGATAAGAGGGGATGGTATTGACACCGAAAATCATTTGCCATGCCCCTTTTTCATTGTGCATAGAGGCGTTTTCATACATTTCATCGGTCAAATCCGGCTGGTCGGTAACAAATCCATCCACAAAAGAAATGAGTTTGTCTGCATCAAACATCAGCCAGAAATGATCGCCGTAAAATTTGATCCGTTCTGCAAATTCTTCTTTGGTTGCGGCTTCTGCTGCAGGAAAACATTCTGCTTCGACAGCAGCGACCGCTTCAAGATCATTGATGGTGGCTGTTCTTATCTCCCTATGATGCCATAGATTAATCGATTCGATATCTGCTTTTTTAAATTCATCTTTTAAAATTTTTTCATTGTCCATGTGAACCCCACCTGCATTTAAATTTTGGGGGATTATATCATAAATTAAAATATTTGTCAATCAAAACATATGAAGGATATTCGGGCCAGCGTGGATGTATTGATACATGAAAATATACAGCTGCTTCTTTTTGTGATATAGTGTTGATAGAAACAACTGTACTTGGAGGTATACGATGATTTTTTGTTTTTCAGGAACCGGCAACAGCCGATATATTGCACAGCGGATTGCAGAGGCGTTGCAGAAAACAGTGATAGATTTAAATGCCAGAATTAAAGATAACGATACGACAACAGTGGATACCGGCAGTGATGTCATCATGGTGACACCGACTTATGCATGGCGTATTCCCAAAATTGTTTCGGAATGGATGGCGAAAACAAAATGGACAGGTGCGAAGCGTATCTGGTTTGTGATGGATTGTGGCAGTGAAATCGGTAATGCAGCAAAGTATAATCGCAACCTGGCAGAACAAAAACAGCTTCACTATATGGGAACAGCACAGATTATTATGCCGGAGAATTATATCGCCATGTTCAATGCACCTCAGGTGGATGAGGCACAGCAGATTACGGCAAAAGCGGAACCTGATATTCAGGCAGCAATCAAATGTATTCAGAAGAAGCAGGAATTTCCTGTACCGAGGAATAATTTGTATGACCGTTTGATGAGTGGACCGGTGAACCCGATTTTTTATAAAATGATTGTAAAAGCGGATGACTTTAAAGCAAGTGAAGCCTGTACTGGATGCGGATTGTGTGTTAGAAAATGTCCGATGAACAATATTCAACTTCGGGAGAAAAAGCCGGTGTGGGGCAAAAACTGTACCCATTGTATGGCCTGTATCTGCTATTGTCCGACGGAAGCCATTGAGTATGGTAAAAAGAGCGTTGGCAAACCGAGGTATCAATTTGAAAAGCTGACAGGGGTGAAGTGATGGAGATAAAACTGCATTATCAGGAAAAAGGGGAAGGCGAACCGATGATTCTTCTGCATGGAAACGGGGAGGATGGTTCTTATTTTGCACATCAAATGGACTATTTCAGCAGGAATTATCGTGTGATTGTGGTGGATACAAGAGGGCATGGACAGTCACCCAGAGGCACTGCGCCATTTACCATTGCTCAGTTTGCGGATGATTTGAAGGATTTTATGGATGAGCTTGACATTTCAAAGGCAGTGATTCTTGGCTTTTCAGATGGGGCAAATATTGCTATGAAGTTCGTTCTTAAATATCCTGAAAGGGTAAAGGCTCTGATATTAAACGGAGGCAATCTGAACCCGAAAGGTGTAAAGCCTATCACGCAGATCCCGATTGAGATCGGTTACAGGATAGCCTCGAAATTCGCTTCAAAATCAGTTGGGGCGAGGAAAAATGCGGAAATGCTGGGACTGATGGTGAATGATCCGAATATTGAGGCAGAAGAATTGTCCAAGATCACGGTTCCGACCCTTGTTATTTCCGGAACGAAGGATATGATTAAGGAATCTCACACAAAGGAGATTGCCAAAGCGCTGCCAAATGCAAAGCTGGCTATTATAGAGGGCAGTCATTTTATAGCCAGTGAGAATCCGAAGGTATTTAACCGGGTGGTGGAGCAGTGGCTATCGCGGGTGCAGCATGAAAGATGAAAAGGAAGCAAAAAAAGTTGGCCTTGGAAAAAATATCGCAATGAAAAGAAAAGATATTGTCAAAAGGTGGAATTGCTTATATTACAAAATGAATTTAAGGTGGGGTAATAATGTTTATACAACCGGACCATACATACAGAGATATTCAGGAAAAATCCTTCCAGCAGTGGCTGGATGAAATGGAGCAGCATGAGGATTTGGCTGTCAGCGGCGGCGTTAAACTGGCCAGAGAATATGTACAGCATCTGAAAGATGAGATCAAGCGTCAGGAAGAATCCAACCAGCTGAAAATAGACTATATGAAAAAACTGAAGAACAACAGATAACGATAGGAGCAACAGACTAAACATCAGGAAACAGAAGAGAGATGTTTAGTCTGTTTTTTTGTGTAGCAAGAGTTAGAGTTGTAAGTTGACAACTATATCGCACTGTGATATAGTATATATAACGAAGTGCGATATATTGAACGTTGATATAGAGTACAGCAATATCGATGAACGAAAGAGGAAAGACAATGGATGCCCACATTAGAAAAGTTTATGTTCCAATGACTGAAACAGGGTTTTACATTTTATATTGCCTGCAGGAAGAAATGCATGGTTACAATATCGGATTGAGAGTGAAGGTGATGACCTGCGGAGAAGTCACCATCAGTCCTGGAACGATGTACGGAACATTATCCAAGATGGAGAAGGATGGTTTGATTTCTTTTTTGAGGGAAGAAGATAAGCGGAAGATTTACCAGATCACGGATTTGGGGAGAGATGTGCTGAATCTGGAATTGGCGAGAATTGAACGATTGTACAAGAACAGTAAGGGGGAACGGTACAATGGCAGATAAGAAGGAGATGAAGATTTTTACCTTAAGTGAATATGAGGAAGAAGAACAGTATTTGAATCAGATGGCACGGAGTGGGTATTTGTTTGAGAAAGTCACTTTGCCGGGAGTTTACCATTTCAGGAAGACAGCTCCGGTGAATATGGTTTATAGAATAGATTTTAACCCCAAGAAGAAGGAAGACTGGGACAGCTATAAGCAGATGTATCAAGACTATGGATGGACCTATATCCAGGATTTAAATGAATACAGCTATTTTTGCAAAGTGGCAGAGGATGAGGAAGAAGCAAATGAGATTTTTAGTGATAATCAGTCTCGAATCGATATGATGGACCGCATTATCCGGCGAAAGATGCTGCCGATTGTAGCCATCTTTTTATGCTGTGTCATTCCCCAGGCAGTTCGTATGGCAGACGGTATGTATACAGATAGAGTGTCTATTGCATTTTATATTTTATGGGTGATTTTGATTGTGCTGTATGTTTATTTGATTGCCCGAAGTACAGCAGGGTTTGTAAGATTGAGAAAGAAGTATGAGATGGAGAAGTAAGGCTTCATTTAATCATCATCAGTTAATCTTTTTATTGAATAAAATATATATCGTGGTATATACTAATAATAGAAAGGGGCTGATTTTATGATGACGGCAAAAGTTTTTGAAAACGGAAGGAGCCAGGCTGTGAGACTGCCAAAAGAATGTAGATTTAACACAGATGAGGTAGCTGTTAATAAAATTGGGGAAATTGTATTGTTGGTTCCGAAGTCAAGTAAATGGAATTCATTTATGCAGGCTATAGACATGTTTTCGGATGATTTTATGGAAGATGAGCGAGATAATGATATAAAGCAGGAGCGTGAATCATTATGAGATATATGCTGGATACCAATATATGTATCTATGCAATAAAGCATAAGCCAGAAAAAGCATTTAAGCGGCTGCAAGAACACGACCCATCGGAAATATGTATTTCTTCTGTTACATATGCAGAATTGGTACATGGTGTAGAAAAGAGCAAATCAATTGAAAAGAACAGGCTTGCATTAGCATTATTGTTGGCAAATATTGAAATAATAAGTTTTGACTCTTTAGCTGCTGAAAGTTATGGAAAAATTAGATCTGATTTAGAAAAAGCAGGAAATCCCATTGGACCATTGGATATGATGATTGCAGGACATGCAAAATCACTTAAGTATACTGTTGTAACAAATAACACAAAAGAGTTTGAACGGGTACAGGGATTGAAACTTGAAAACTGGGCAAAGTGATTTTAGTCTAAAATTACTTTGTCGGAAATTCAATACACTCAGAAAATAACAGAAGATGAAACAGACAGCAGAATGACTGGAACAATGGAATTGTCATATCTATGGCTTTGTCCGTTGAAACGTTTCGTACGGGTGTACGTTGTTTCAACGGACAAAGAACATGAGATATGGACAGATTGTGCCTGGGTGCTGTCTGTTTCATTTCCTGTTATTCAAAGACTATTTGTTTTCGGCTCAAAATTTTTAGTTTAATTCAGCAATTCTTGAAACACCCACATAGATTTGGCTGATCTTATACCATGTGGCATAATCCGTCACCCCGGTCTGAGGAAGATTGAAGATCTTCTGGAATGTCCGTACAGCCTCTGCGGTCTGATTGCCATAGATGCCGTCTGCCGCTATTTTTGGAATTGCCGGATAATTATCGGAGATACGGTTTAACTGCTCCTGCATCTGCTGAACCTTCTGACCGGAACTGCCGATGGTGAGATTGTAACCCGGCCAGGAGCTTGGAATGCCGCTGATCTGTTCTGCAGAGTTAATATAGATATCATCCCCATAGTAATAGCGCAGAATCTCAATGGGTGAATAGCCCTGTTCGCCCAGATCCTTAGAGCCCCACTGGCTCATCCAGTTTGGGCAGGAGACCCGGCGACCGTCACAGTACTGAGTGAGAATCGGCTGCAGGACACCCGGACGGGAGAGATAGTTGGAGAAAATCATATCCACTGTTTCGGATATGTTTTCAAAAATATTTCTTCCATAGACAAAGAAATGGTCGTAGGCAGTGGAGTTGGTGATCGTAAAATCATAACCCTTATTGCGATACCATTCAGTGAACACTCTGTTAAGGGTGAAGGAGATAATGGCCAGACAGTTGGCGATAATGGAGGATTCCGGCCAGGTGGCGTAGATTTCACTGGAAGCGACGTTTTTGATATATTCTTTAAATGGAATATAATAATTGGCAGCTCTGGTATCTGTAGGCGGTCCGTCGTGGACGATGATGGTTTCGGGAACGACAACACGGCTTAGTACGACTTCACCGGATTCAGTGACATCTTTGATTTCCGCTTCTGCGATTTTAGGCGGGAAATTACCGTATAGGGTATGAGGCGGTACAACGATCGGAGAAGCTTCGATGTTGGCCAGCGGCATAAGTCGGGCGCTCTGAAGGGCAGTAACGTTGGCTAGTATCTGAGCACCGCTGATTGTCAGATTGGAATAACCTTCAGCCTGAACGGTGAAATTATACTCTGAATAGGGTTGGGCACTGCTGCTCTCCAGACTGTAAGAAACAGGAGGGGCAGGCAATTCAATGGTGGGTGTTTCACCGGAATTATCTGTTGTCAGTTCCTCAATAATATTGTCTGGATTTCCGGTATCTGTAACCTGAATCACGGCATTTTCGATGGGAGTATAATCATTGCGACCTGTGACGGCAAGCTGCAGGCGACCGTAGGAAGCGGCGGATACCTGAGCCGGCATAACAGGAGCTGGGGATGAAGCCATGGGCGTAAACCTCAATAGGGAATTGATTTATTATATGCATATTTGACGAAAAGATGACGGAGAAAGCATGCATTATGTGAAAAATTATGCATACAAAAATTTTCAGATAATCATATAATTATTTAGGTTGAATTTGCTTTTAATCTATGGTATACTTCATGCAGTTTAAAATTCAGTGTCGAAAGATATTGAATATAAGTGACTTTTGGAAGTTATTTACAAAAAAGGACAGGAGTGGAAGTATCAATGATGTGGTTATATTCGCAAAGCTTGAAAATGCATATTTATACAAAATTCTCCATTTCCTGTTTATATTTATTAACTTAAAAAAAGAGGTTTCATGTTATTGTCTTTTCTATTTTTGACATGAAATTATCTTTTTTTTTTGCAAATTAGGAGAAAGGATCAGGTGAGAAAATGAAAGCGTTTCTGATTTTGGCAGACGGTACTGTTTATGAAGGAGAAAGCATCGGTTCTACCAGAGAAGTTATCAGTGAAATTGTGTTTAATACATCTATGACAGGTTATTTGGAAATTTTAACAGATCCGTCCTATTGCGGCCAGTCTGTCGTTATGACGTATCCGTTGATTGGCAATTATGGTGTATGTTATGAGGATATGGAGGATCCGGAATCTTATGTAGACGGTTATATCGTCAGAGAGATCTCCAATAGTCCAAGCAACTTCAGAAGTGAAGATAAACTTGAAAAATTCCTGGTGGATCATGATATCGCCGGCATCCAGGGCATTGATACACGTGCATTGACAAAACGTCTGAGAAACTACGGTACAATGAACGGCATGATCACAACCAATGAAAATTTTGTTCTGGAAGAGGTTCTTCCGAAGATTAAGGCATACAAAGTAACAGATGCGGTAAAACGTGTCAGCTGCAAGGAGAAGACAGTCCTTCCGGGTGACGGCATGAAAGTAGCTTTGATGGATTTCGGCGCAAAGAAAAATATTGCCAAATCCCTGAATGAGCGCGGATGTGAAGTAACGATTTATCCGGCGTATACATCTGCCGAAGAGATTATTGCTTCCAATCCGGACGGTATTATGCTGTCAAACGGCCCCGGCGACCCAAAGGATTGCGGACCGATCATTGAAGAACTGAAGAAGCTTTATGCAACAGATATTCCGATTTTTGCAATCTGTCTTGGACATCAGCTGATGGCGCTGGCCAATGGCGCTGATACAAGAAAGATGAAATGGGGGCATAGAGGTGCCAATCATCCGGTCAAAGATCTGACAACAGGCCGTGTGTATATGTCTTCACAGAACCATGGTTATGTGGTAGCAGATAAGACAGTACCGGAAGATGTAGCTGAGATCAGTTTCATTAATGCCAATGATGCCAGCACAGAAGGTCTGCATTACCTTGGCAAGAATATTTTTACGGTGCAGTTCCATCCTGAAGCCTGCCCGGGTCCACAGGATACAGCGTTCCTTTTCGATAAATTCATAGACATGATGGAGGTCAATAAAGATGCCGAAGAATAATAGTATTAAAAAAGTTCTGGTTATTGGTTCTGGTCCGATTGTCATAGGACAGGCAGCAGAGTTTGATTACGCAGGTACACAGGCCTGCCGTTCTCTGAAAGAAGAAGGTATTGAGGTTGTACTGGTCAATTCCAATCCGGCAACCATCATGACGGATAAACAGATTGCAGACAAAGTGTATATTGAACCGCTGACAACAGAGGTTTTGAAGAAGATTATCAAGAAAGAAGAACCGGACAGCATTCTTCCGACACTTGGCGGACAGGCTGCACTGAATCTGGCTATGGAACTGGATGAGAGCGGATTCCTGGTTGAAAATCGTGTCAGAATGATCGGTACTTCTTCACAGACCATCAAGAAAGCCGAAGACCGTCTGGCATTCAAAGAGACAATGGAGAAGATCGGCGAGCCATGTGCAGCCAGTGAAGTCTGCACAACACTTCAGGGATGTTTTGATTTTGCAGAGAAGAACGGTTATCCGGTTGTTATCAGACCAGCTTATACACTGGGCGGCAGCGGCGGCGGTATTGCCCATGATGCACAGCAGCTGCATGATATTGCCAGCAATGGTCTGAGACTGAGCCGTGTCGGTCAGGTTCTTGTTGAACGCTATATCGGCGGTTGGAAAGAAATTGAATATGAAGTGATCCGAGACAGCTACGGCAACTGCATTACCGTATGTAATATGGAGAATATCGACCCTGTGGGCGTTCATACAGGAGACAGTATCGTTGTGGCACCTTCACAGACTCTGGGGGATAAAGAGTATCAGATGCTTCGTACATCTGCCCTGAACATCATTCAGGAACTGGATATCCACGGCGGCTGCAACGTACAGTATGCACTGAATCCAAACAGTTTTGAATATTGTGTTATCGAGGTTAATCCGCGTGTATCCCGTTCTTCAGCGTTAGCTTCCAAGGCAACCGGTTACCCGATCGCCAAAGTTGCTGCCAAGATCGCTCTGGGTTATGCCTTGGATGAAATCAAGAATGCGGTTACCGGCAAAACATACGCCAGCTTTGAACCGGCCCTTGATTATGTGGTTGTCAAAATCCCGAAATGGCCTTTTGATAAATTTATTACAGCGAAACGTACACTGACGACTCAGATGAAAGCCACAGGCGAGGTTATGAGTATCTGCCAGAATTTCGAAGGTGCGCTGATGAAAGCCATCCGTTCTCTGGAACAGAATATTTACAGCCTGGATTACGGCAAATACCATGAGCTGACAGATGAAGAACTGAAAGAACATTTATATAGAATTGATGACAGACGTCTTTTCTGTATCGCAGAGGCTATTCGTCGTGGTTATACACTGGAAGAAATCCATGCCATCAATAAGATCGATCTCTGGTTCCTGGATAAGATCGCCAATCTTGTCAAGATGGAACAGCGTCTGAAAACAGAGCCTATGTCTGTTGAACTGATGAAAGAAGCAAAGCGTATGGAATTCCCTGATAAGGCCATTGCTGAGTTTACACATCAGTCCGAAGCAGAAGTGAAAGCTTATCGTTACAGAAACGATATCGTTGCAGCATTCAAGATGGTTGATACATGTGCAGCTGAGTTTGAATCCGAAACACCATATTATTATTCATGCTTCGGCAATGAAAATGAAGTTGAAGTTGGCGAGAAGATGCGTAAGAAAGTCCTTGTACTGGGTTCAGGCCCAATCCGTATCGGTCAGGGTATAGAGTTTGACTACTGCTCCGTTCACAGTGTATGGGCATTCGCAGACTGCGGTTATGAGACAATTATTGTCAACAACAACCCGGAAACAGTCAGCACGGACTTTGATATTGCAGATAAACTGTATTTCGAACCATTAACACCTGAAGATGTGGAGAATATCGTTCGTTTGGAGCATCCGGACGGTGCGGTTGTTCAGTTCGGCGGCCAGACAGCCATTAAACTGACACAGGCCATCATGAAGATGGGTGTGCCGATTTACGGTACACAGGCAGAGGATGTAGATGCAGCTGAAGACAGAGAGCTGTTTGATGAAATCCTTGAGAAGTGTAAGATCCCGAGACCTGCAGGCACAACAGTATTCACAACAGAAGAAGCATTGAAGGCAGCCAACCATCTGGGTTACCCGGTACTGATCCGTCCTTCCTATGTTCTTGGCGGACAGGGTATGCAGATTGCAGTTAATGACGGCGATATTGTCGAATTTATGAATATTATCAATCAGACAGTTCAGGAACATCCGATCCTGATCGATAAGTATCTGATGGGTAAGGAAGTCGAAGTGGATGGTGTCTGCGACGGCAAAGATGTCCTGATCCCTGGCATCATGGAACATATTGAGAGAGCCGGTATACACAGCGGTGACAGTATTTCCATCTATCCTGCACAGCATTTGAGCGATGCCGTTATTGATAAGATTGAAGATTACACAGCGAAACTGGCGAAAGGCCTGCATGTCAAAGGTCTTCTGAACATTCAGTTTATTGTATATCAGGAAGAGGTTTATGTTATTGAAGTAAACCCTCGTTCAAGCCGTACGGTACCTTATATCAGCAAGGTAACAGGTATTCCGATTGTCGATATTGCATCAAAATGTATCGTGGGCAAGACGATCAGAGAGCTTGGTTATGAGCCGGGTCTTCAGAAGAAAGCAGATTATATTGCCATCAAACAGCCGGTATTCTCATTCGAGAAACTGCGTGGTGCCGAGACAAGCCTTGGACCTGAAATGAAGTCAACGGGCGAAGTCCTTGGTATTGCCAAGACATTTGAGGAAGCCCTGTACAAATCATTTATCGGTGCCGGCATCAATCTGCCGCGGACAAAGAAGATGATCTGTACAGTCAATGATGCGGACAAAGATGAATTAGTACCGATCGCAGCACGCTTCCAGAAATTGGGTTATACCATCTATGCAACCCGCAGCACTGCAGATAAGCTCATTGAGAACGGCATTCCTGCCATCAAGATCAAGAAGATTTCTGCAGGCTCACCAAATGCGCTGGATCTGATCCTTGCCGGTGAAGTCGACCTTGTTATCGATACACCGACACAGGGCCGTGACAAGAGCAGAGATGGTTTCCTGATCCGTCGAAATGCCATTGAGACAGGATGCACATGTCTGACATCCTTGGATACAGCGGCAGCATTGGTAACAAGCCTTGAAAATGCCAATATGGAGACACTTTCCGTGATCGATATCGCTGAAATCTAAAAGCTTTTGACATTTTTGACGGTATGAAAAGATTCATGCTGGTCAATTGAGAAAAAGTATGCTAAACTAAATACAAAATATGGAAAAGACTGCAAGGGGGCAGTGTGTGGAGTGAGAATTCCCTGCCTTTTTGCGGTCTTTTTGTATATGCCTGACGTAAATTTTTTACAATATTGACAAAGAAAGGGCATTATTGATATAGTTGAACTATCTTAATATAAGGAGAGAGCGTAATGGCAAAATATACAAAAAAGGACATTATTCAGATGGTGGAAGATGATGATGTTGAATTTATCCGACTCCAGTTTACGGATATTTTCGGAGCATTGAAGAATGTGGCAATCACAGCCAGTCAGATTGAAAAAGTACTGGACAATGGCTGTATGTTTGACGGCTCTTCGATCGAAGGCTTTGCCAGAATCGAAGAATCCGATATGTATCTGGTACCTGACCTGAATACATTTGAGATCTTTCCGTGGCGTCCGCAGCAGGGCAAGGTGGCACGTCTGATCTGCGATGTTTACAAACCGAACGGTGAACCTTTTGAGGGCGATCCCCGTTATATTTTAAAGAAAGTGATCAAAGAGGCAGATGCGATGGGCTATACATTCAATGTCGGTCCTGAACTGGAATTCTTCCTTTTCCATACAGATGATTATGGTATGCCGACGACAGAAACCCATGAAAAAGGCGGTTATTTTGATCTTGGCCCTATTGACCTTGGTGAAAATGCAAGACGTGATATGGTGCTGACCCTTGAGGAAATGGGATTTGAAATCGAGGCATCCCATCATGAAGTTGCACCGGCACAGCATGAGATTGACTTTAAGTATACAGATGCTCTTCATACAGCGGACAATATTGAAACCTTCAAGCTGGTTGTCAAATCCATTGCAAAACGCCATGGTCTTCATGCGTCCTTTATGCCGAAGCCTGTTTACGGTGTGCCTGGTTCCGGCATGCATATCAATATGTCACTGGATGACCAGGACGGCAACAATATTTTTGGTGATCCGAATGATGAGAATGGTCTCAGCAAAGAAGCCTATTATTTCCTGGCCGGTCTGTTAAAGCATGCAAAAGGTCTGATGGCATTGACGAATCCGTTGGTCAATTCCTATAAGCGACTTGTACCGGGGTATGAGGCACCGGTGCATATTGCCTGGTCTTCCATCAACAGAAGCCCGCTGATCCGTATTCCGGCAACCCGAGGAACCGGACGTCGTATTGAACTCAGAAGTCCTGATCCGGCCGGCAACCCATATCTTGTACTGGCAGCATGCCTGGCAGCGGGTTTAGAAGGCTTAAAAGAAAAGAAAATGCCGATGCCGAATGTGGATAAGAATATTTTTGAGATGACAGCAGCAGAAAAAGCAGCAGAGAGCATTGAAGAACTGCCGCTGAATCTTTTTGATGCAGTTAAAGAGCTGGAGGCTGATCAGTATATCTGTGATACTCTGGGCAAACATGCCAGCAGCAAATACATCGAGGCAAAATACGCGGAATGGGATGAATACCGCAGACAGATCACAAACTGGGAGATTGACCAGTATCTGTACAAAATTTAATTTTTTCCCCTTCTTGATGAATCATTAATGGAGGTGGAAAAGAGTGGTTAATATTATCGTTGTCTTTTCAAGCCAGAAGGATGGCATTAATATCCGCAACCTTCTGATGAGGCACGGGCATAATGTGGTCACTGTCTGTACCAACGGAGCCGCTGTCAGTCAGGCCGTTGATCAGATGGAAGGCTCCGACGGCATTGTTGTGTCGGGCTATAAGTACCAGGATATGACTTACAGTGACCTTCTGGCGGATCTTCCGGATACATGGCAGATGATCGTTATGGCCTCTCAGGGTAATCTGAGTCATATTTTTGAGTACAACGTTATCAAAATTCCCATGCCGGTCAAAGTCTATGATCTATTTACAACATTGCAGGCCATCGAGATAACCATCATACGCCGACGCAAGAAGCGCAGAGAGAAGCCGAAGGAGCGCTCATCCGCTGAGAGAGCCTTGCTTGAGCATGCCAAAAGCCTTTTGATGGAGACAAAGAATATGTCCGAGGTCGAAGCTCACAGGTACATACAGAAATGCAGCATGGATAACGGAACTAACATGGTAGAGACAGCGCAGATGGTCATTGAGATTTATTCTCAGGCGTAAAGCGGTGTGCGAAACTTCAAGGGTATTGAATTGTTGAGATATTTAACAGTTTCGTGGCGGCAAAACACGAAGGCTGTGAATTGATTGGATCACTGTATTATTCAAATGCAGGCACGTTTGCACTGCCAGCACCTAGCAGCGGTACATAAGGCAGCAAAGGACGCTGCCTAAGGACCGGCTGGTGCTGAAGCACCTGCATCTGAATAATACAGTGATCCAATCGATAATGAGGTTTATTGAGTTTTGCCTTAATAATTCAAGGTTATACAACTGTTAAATACCTCAACATTTTCAAAGGCTGTGAGTTTCGCAAATATTATTTACGCCGTAGGGGTTATAGGGGAGTGCAGCTCGGAAGGTTATAGAAATGGATAGATAAACTCGAGTATAGGACTTTTGAGTTTGGAAATTTGTTAGAATGCGTGCAATTCAAATGGTATAGATAGATGAGATAAGTGCATGTAGAAAATGTACACGAGCCTATTGTTAACTTAAATATAAAAATGGTTGACAATAGGCTTTCTATGGTTTACAATACCAACATCAGAAATTTTTATTTGAATGAAAGAAACAAGCATTAGAAAAAGCCTTGTTATTCTGGATAGCTGTAATGAACTGACAGATTCGGATACAGGTGCTTCCAGCGCGTCCAGTACTTAGGCAGTGTCTTTTACTGCCTTATGTACTGTTGACAGCGCTGGGCAGCGAGAGCGGCCTGCTCCGAACTGCCAGTTCATTACAGTTTTGATAATTTGATAGCTTTTTCTAATGCTTGTTTCTACATTAAGAAGAGATGTAGAGGAGTTGTTACCATGGAAAATGAATTTTCAAACAGAATTTCAGTGAAGAATATTGTGTTAGCCGGCATGTTTGCCGCATTCCTAGCGGTTATGTCCCAGGTTTCCCTGCCGATGCCGACAGGTGTCCCGATTACGGTGCAGGTTTTTGCGGTTGCACTGGTGGGTGTGATCCTGGGCTGGAAGAGAGGTGTTCTGGCGGTTCTTGTGTATATTTTAATCGGTGCCGTTGGCGTTCCGGTTTTTGCTAATTTTAAAGGCGGGCTTTCTGTTCTGACAGGCCTGACAGGCGGTTACATCATTGCGTGGCCGGTGATGACAATTTTATGCGGTATCCAGCCGAAGACGCAGAATGCAAAGCTGAATATGACAGTGAATATTATTTTATCTCTGGTGGGTCTGGCTGTCTGTGAAGGTGTGGGCGCCCTGCAGTGGGCATTGCTTTCAGGTAATGATCTGAGAGGCATTATTATTTATTCCCTGACAGCATTTGTACCAAAAGATATCGTTTTGACAGTGCTGGCCGTGATCATCGGCAGACAGGTGAGAAAAATGGCAGCAAAGGCCGGTGAATTGTAGAAATAAAAACACGCAAAATAAGAAATCGTGAACACTTTGGTGGGCACGATTTCTTTGTGGTAAAGAACGTTTTATTTTGTTTACTATATTCTGCCTCGACAGCTATTGACAAAAATTATTAATAAGGATAGACTAACTCCGTAAGAATTGATTTTTTTTATCAATAGGAGACATAAAATGACATTAAGAGATTTACAGATGGGTGAATCTGCCGTTATCACGACAGTAGGCGGAAGAGGTGCCCTTAGGCAGCATTTTCTGGATATGGGTATGATTCCGGGGGTTCAGGTAACACTTGTGAAGTATGCGCCGATGGGAGATCCGATGGAGCTGAGGCTTCACGGATACGAATTGACACTGAGACTGGCAGATGCAGAGCAGATAGAGATTGAAGAAGTTCAGAAGACAGGAACCGAACATGAGGCCTCTAAGGCGGGAAAAGGTGGAAGATTGAAGGAAAGCGGGCGCTTTACGGATCATCCCGGTCTTGGTGAGGGTGGCAAATACCATGAGAAGGAGACGGAGCATCCGCTTCCAGATGGGACAACACTGACTTTTGCATTGGCGGGCAATCAGAATTGCGGTAAGACAACGTTATTTAATCAGCTCACCGGTTCCAACCAGCATGTAGGTAATTTTCCGGGAGTTACTGTGGACCGGAAGAGCGGTGTGATCAGAGGACATGAGAATACACTGGTGACAGATTTGCCGGGAATTTATTCCCTGTCACCCTATACAAGTGAGGAAATTGTCTCAAGGCAGTTTATTCTTGATGAAAAGCCGACAGGTATTATTAATATTGTGGATGCAACCAACATTGAGAGAAATCTTTATCTGACCATGCAGCTGATGGAACTGGATGTACCGATGGTGCTGGCATTGAATATGATGGACGAGATGCGCGGCAATGGCGGAACCGTTGACATCAATGAGATGGAGGCACTTCTTGGAATTCCGGTTGTACCGATTTCGGCAGCGAAGAATGAAGGTATTGAGGAACTTGCAAGTCATGCGCTGCATGTGGCGAAGTATCAGGAATGCCGCGGAAGGAAAGATTTCTGCGATGAGAGTGATCATGGTGGTGCGGTTCACCGCTGTCTGCATGGCATTATGCATCTGATTGAAGATCATGCCATACAGGCCGGCATTCCTGTGCGCTTTGCGGCCACAAAGCTGGTAGAGGGCGATAACGGCATCCTGGAAGCTTTGAACCTGTCACAGAATGAGCAGGAGATGCTTGAGCATATTATCTGTCAGATGGAGGAGGAGCGCGGACTTGATCGTGCAGCGGCCATTGCGGATATGCGTTTTTCATTTATCCAGCGCCTGACAGAAGCATGCGTGGTCAAACCGCATGAGAGCAAGGAACGTGAGAGAAGCCGTAAGATCGATCAGATCCTTACCGGCAAATATACAGCTATTCCATCTTTTATCGGTATTATGGCGTTGGTTTTCTGGCTGACATTCAACGTGATCGGGGCATGGCTGCAGGGACTGCTTGGACAGTTCATTGGATGGCTGACGGAGCTGGCAGATGCGGGAATGACAGCCTGGAATGTGAATGATGCCCTGCATTCGTTGATTATTAACGGTATTTTCAATGGCGTCGGCAGTGTGTTAAGTTTCCTGCCGATCATCGTGACGTTGTTCTTTTTCCTGTCACTTCTGGAGGATACAGGTTACATGGCCAGAGTGGCTTTCGTTATGGATAAGCTGTTGAGAAAGATTGGCCTTTCGGGACGAAGCATCGTACCGATGCTGATCGGCTTTGGATGTTCAGTACCGGGGGTTATGGCCAGCAGAACCCTGCCGTCGGAACGTGACCGTAAGATGACGATCATGCTGATTCCGTTTATGAGCTGTACTGCAAAACTGCCGATTTACGGATTTTTTACGGCGGCATTTTTTCCGGAGTACAGCGGATTGATTATGGTTGCACTTTATTTTGGCGGTATTGCAGTCGGTATTCTGGTGGCGATGATTGCGAAGAACAGTATTTTCAAAGGGGATGCGGTACCTTTTGTTATGGAGCTGCCGAATTATAGAATGCCGGGAGCCAAGAATGTTCTGCAGCTTTTGTGGGATAAGGCAAAAGATTTCCTTCAGCGAGCATTTACGGTTATATTCCTGGCAACGATTATTGTCTGGTTCCTGACAACATTCAGTCCGCATCTGAATATGGTGACAGAATCCAAAGATAGTATCCTGGCCGGTATTGCCGGTGTGATCGCACCAGTTTTTGCGCCGCTTGGATTCGGTGACTGGAGAATATCAACAGCATTGATCACCGGTTTTATTGCCAAAGAGAGCGTTGTTTCCACATTATCCATTTTGTTTGGGACAACAACTGCACTGACGTCGCTGATATCGACAAAAGCAGCGGCAGCATTGCTTGTGTTCTGTTTGCTTTATACACCGTGTGTAGCTGCCATTGCATCCATACGAAGGGAGCTGGGACAGAAATGGGCCATTGGTGTGGTCATTCTGCAGTGCGCCATTGCATGGGTATGCGCATTTGCCATGTATCATTTACTGATGTTTTTGTGACAGTTGACATATTTTACTTTACAGGCTGCTTCTCGGAAAGTTTCCGGAAGGCAGCCTTTTACGTTGCTGACTTAGATGCGTACTTTGTTGAATTCCTTTCCTTCAGTGATTGACCGGGAGAAGGAGTTGTAATAAAATAGGAAGAGTCAAAATGGCCGAAAGGAGATTTTTGGAATGCGAACAGCTGAAGAACTTCGAAATGAACTGCGGGGGATGGACAGGCGGAGCTATCCGGCCTATAAGGCACTGGCAGGAACCTGGCAGTTTGAGAAATATAGATTAACGATTGATCATGTGCAGGGAGATCCGTTTGCTTCACCTTCCAGTCTGCATGTGGAGCTGTCTCACAGACAGGCCAGGATCCCGGAGCGATATTATGAGAATCCGTATGCAAAAACAGCACTCAGAGATTATATTGTCCGTGAAGCAGGGAGACAGTTTGAAAAATGCAATTTCAAAGCCAGAGGATCCGGCAAGAGCGGTCTGATGAGCATCAGCCGGTGCGGCCAGGAGGTACTGGAGCGAAGCGCCTGTGAAATTGACGGGGAAGGGATTATACTCAGATTTCATGTGGGTTTTCCGGCTTTTGGAAGGACAATTCAGGCAAAGGAACTGGAAAAGATAGTATTTGATTTTCTTCCGGAGTGCATCGAGAATGCTATGTGTTGGCGAAGGCTTGATCATCAGGCAGTGGAACAGGCTGTCTGGCTGGCAGAGGACCAGGAAGCGCTGCGGAAGATACTTGTTGAGAAGCATTGGGTCGCTTTTGCTGCAAATGGTTCTGTTTTGCCGAGAAAGAGTGGTGTGTCAGAACTGCCGATGGCAGGAAGCGTTCCGTTTACGGCACCGGATTCAATGACAGAGACGGTTGAACTGCCGCATCGCGGCAAGGTGACAGGAATGGCTGTACCTGAGGGCATTACGCTGATCGTCGGCGGCGGTTATCATGGCAAGTCTACATTTTTGGAGGCGCTGCAAAACGGTGTGTATAATCATATCGGTGGTGACGGCAGGGAATTGGTTATCACAGACAATACGGCAGTGAAGCTGAGAGCGGAAGACGGGCGTTCTGTGAGGAATGTAGATATTTCCATGTTCATTAATGATCTTCCGAATGGCAGGGATACGACCTGCTTTTCAACGATGGATGCCAGCGGCAGCACTTCTCAGGCTGCGGGAGTTGTTGAGAGTATGGAGGCGGGGACACGGCTGTTATTGATCGATGAAGATACATCGGCAACGAATTTTATGGTGCGGGATGCGCTGATGCAGCGGGTGATTTCCCGGGAGAAAGAGCCGATTACGCCATTTATCGAGCGGATGCGCGCACTTTATGAGCAGGCGGGTATATCGACAATTCTTGTTGCCGGAAGCTCAGGCGCATTCTTTTATGAAGCAGACAGAGTTATCCAGATGGATCGCTATCATGTGGTGGATATCACGGAAAAAGTCCGCAACATCTGTGGACAAAATGCCTGTGGACAGCATGTTATGGAGCAGGTGCAGACTGCAGCCTTTGAGATGCCGGTATTTGACAGAAAAAGTCCGGCAGCCGGTCATAAACGGGAAGTGATGGACACGGGCAGAGAACGCGGCGGCCGGAGAGGACGGCATGGATCAGGTGCCGCAGATCGTCCGCGTACAATGAAAGTGAAGATCATGGGCAAAGAGATGCTGATGCTTGATAAGGAAAACGTTGATTTGAGATATACAGAGCAGCTGGCAGACAGTGAGCAGACAACGGCATTGGGTTATTTTATGCGTTATCTTCTGGAAAAGGCAAAGTCAGCACAGACAGTCCGGGAATCTGTCAGTGAAATAGAAACACTTTTTGAGAAAAAAGGATGGCAGGCTTTTTGCAGTGGCTATGTACCCTGCGGGCTGGCACGGCCGAGGACGCAGGAAATATATGCGGTACTTAACAGATACCGCGGTTAATGGATGGTACACGCCTGACAGGAAGGACTTTGATAAGGCATGTTGTAAATGCGTGCATTGAATTTAGGAGGAAAATATGTTGAATCAGTTTTCTAGAACAGAATTACTGCTGGGACATGAAAATATGGAAAAACTGAAAAATGCCAGAGTGGCAGTTTTTGGAATAGGCGGTGTCGGCGGATTTACAGTTGAAGCCCTGGCAAGAAGCGGCGTCGGCACACTGGATCTGATTGATGATGACAGGGTGTGCCTGACGAATATCAATCGTCAGATTATTGCAACAAGAAAAACAATCGGACAGTACAAAGTGGATGCAGCCAAAGAAAGAATTCTGGATATTAATCCGGATGCAGAGGTCAATACCTATAAGACATTTTTTATGCCGGATACGGCAGATGCTTTTGATTTTTCTGTCTATGATTATGTTGTGGATGCCATCGATACCGTCACGGGCAAGATTATGCTTGTGGAGGCTGCGCAGAAGGCCGGTACACCGATCATCAGTTCAATGGGAGCTGGCAATAAACTGGATCCGACAGCTTTTGAAGTGGCGGATATTTATAAGACATCGGTATGCCCTCTGGCAAAGGTTATGCGCCGGGAGCTGAAGAAAAGGGGCATCCGCAAGCTGAAAGTTGTTTATTCGAAAGAAAAGGCATTAACACCGATTGATGATACGGCCAACAGCTGCAGGTCACATTGTATCTGTCCGCCGGGAAGTGCAAGAACCTGTACACAGAGACGTCAGATTCCGGGAAGTACAGCCTTTGTCCCGTCTGTTGTGGGCCTGATCATTGCCGGAGAGGTTATTAAGGATTTGACGGTACATTAAGACGGCTGTATCGCATATTACTTTTTTTCTCTAAATTATGGCATATAAGGTATAAATGTGGTATACTCAATATACCTTTTGGGTTATCCCGGCGGGAAGAAACGCCCGGATTGAATAATAGAGGAAAGGATAAGTTTATGCTGAATGAAGAGAAAATCCGCTGGATGACCAGAGCTTCTATTTATGAGAAGCGTCAGGGACATACGGATCTTGAACGAAATGAATATTTTCTTGGTGATTATGTCAGACTCCATCTGATGAAGAACATGATTGGTGTGACGGTTGCCTATATTCTGATGGTAGGACTCTATGCGGTTTGCAAGATTGAGGATATATTCGCATTAGCAGCGAATATGCAGTTGATGGTGTTCCTGAAGGAAGTACTGCTTGTTTACCTGATTCTTGCGCTTATTTATACGGGTATTGGTATTATTTATTATGCATGGCAGTATCAGTCAAGCCATAAACAGTTAAAGAAGTATTATCGCATACTGCGCCATATTGACCAGTGCGGTGAGAAGAACAGCCGATCACAGGAGGATAAGAGATGACGGAGATTTTTGTGATGAGGGACAGAATCAATCGCTTTGTGAAAGAATACGAGACATGGTTCCTGATCATTGCCAAGTTTATAGGAATGATGTTTGTTTTCAGTTGTGTCAATTCACAGCTTGGATATTTTGAAGTTTTGAACAATCCGATGGTCAATATATTGCTGGCATTGATCTGCTCGATTATTCCGGGCAGTTTTTCGGTATTTATCGTGGCAGCAGTTATTGCAGCACATATGGTGAAGCTGTCCGTTTTGCTTGCTGTTCTGACAGTTGTGGTTATGCTCATCGTGTATCTGATGTTTTTGAAGTTTGCACCGGGACAGAGTGTTGTGTTGCTGGCGGTGCCGGTACTGATGCAGTACAATCTTCATTATATGATCCCGATCCTGGCAGGTATGTATTTTTCACCTTATGCGGTTGTTCCGGCAGTGATCGGTCTGTTTATGGTGAAGTTTCTGGGATATGCATGTGCGGCTGTATCCATGACAGGTACAGGCATGTCCATCAACCTTGAAGGTGCGACAGAAGCCATCAGCACGATTTTCGGTCAGTTAGCCGATGACAAGTCTATCTGGTCTTATGCCATTGCGGCAGCAGTGACGATGACGGTTGTTTATCTGATCAGTCAGTTATCCTTTGATTATGCCTGGTATGCAGCGATTGTGGCCGGTGCAGCAGCAGAGATCATTGTTACGTTTTTCTGTGCAGCGGCATTTGGAACAGAGCTGAATATAATCATGACGAACGTGGGTATCATCATTGGTACTTTACTGGCAGTATTTTTGCAGTTTATGAAATGTGCTGTAGATTATTCCAGAAAAGAATATATACAATTTGAAGATGACGATTATTATTATTATGTAAAGGCTGTTCCGAAGATTTTCATATCGGAACCGGAGAAGAATGTTGTGAAGATGAATTCCAGGAAGAAGGCGTTTGCATCCAAAGAGGTGCAGGCATCAAAGGATCATGAGGAATAGTTAACGGGAATCAGTGAAAGACAGGGGGGATATGAAATGAATAACTGGATGAAATCATTGACGAATATTGGATTGCCGCAGTCGTTTCATATTACCTATATTGTTGAAATTCTTATCCTCACAGTTATTATTTATGAACTGCTGATATGGGTCAAGAACACCAGAGCCTGGACACTTCTGAAGGGCATTGTTGTCGTGACGGTTTTTGCCCTGGGTTCCTATTTCTTTCATCTGACAACACTGACATGGATCATGTCGAAAACCGCAGGTGTGCTTGTGACGGTTGTTGTGATTGTTTTTCAGCCTGAGCTCAGACGTGCATTGGAACAGCTGGGAAGAAAGAATATTATCTTCTCTATTTTCGGTCCGGCAACGGTGCGCGCTGAGGAGGACAGGAGAAGTCTGGACAAGATCAATTCCGAAATTGTACGTGCCGTATATGAGATGGGCAAGGTCAAAACCGGTGCGCTGATCGTTATGGAGAAGCAGGTGATTCTCAATGAATACGAGCGTACGGGTATTCCCATTGATGCACAGATATCCAGTCAGCTGCTGATGAATATTTTTGAACATAATACACCGCTCCATGATGGTGCAGTATTCATAAGGAACCAGCGAATTGTAGCGGCGACCTGTTATCTGCCGCTGAGTGACAATATGGAACTTAGCAAGGAGTTGGGAACAAGACATCGTGCCGGCGTTGGCATCAGTGAAGTCTCCGATAGTCTGACGATTATTGTTTCGGAAGAAACCGGTGCTGTTTCAATTGCGGAAGGCGGATTGCTGAAGCGGGATGTTGGACAGGATGAATTGAAGAAGAAACTTTCAGAGATTACACAGGGAATAGAAGAAGGCAAACGTAAAAAGCTGATGGGAAGGATTAAGAATGAGAGAAAGACTGACGCATAATTTTGGTTTGAAACTTCTGTCATTGGCTCTTGCAATTCTGGTATGGATTGTCGTTTTAAGCATTGAAGATCCGGTGTATACCCGTGAATTTTCAGATATCAGCGTGACGGAAGTGAATGGAGATCAGATCACTGAAGCAGGTAAGGCCTACAGCTATGTAGGCGGCAATACAGTCAGTGTCAAGGTCAAGGGAAAGACCTCGGTGGTCAATCGATTGTCGAAGGATGATCTTCTGGCAGTGGCAGATCTTTCCACACTGTCGATTACAGGTGCGGTCATGGTGGATGTCTCATGCCCGAAATATCCGAGTCTTGAGATCACACCAATTGGAAGCAGCACAGTACTCAAGGTTGAAATAGAAGATCTGGTTGAGAAGTCGTTAAATGTCAAAGTGAATACGAATGGCAAGGTTTCTGAGGGCTATTATATCGGTCAGGGTGTGGCAACACCGAATATGGTTACAGTATCCGGTCCTGAGTCGGTGGTCAATAAGATTAACGAGGCCAGTGTCAATGTCAGCATAGGCAGCGGTAATACAACGGATGTGACGACGAATACGACGCTGAAGCTGCTGGATCAGAGCGAGGGTGAGGTATCGAGTTCTACATTGAATATTTCACAGACTGATATCAGCGTCACTGTGCCAATCTATGAGACAAAGACGGTGCCGGTGGACTTTGGTGTAACGGGACAGGTGGCGCATGGATACAAGATGGTTTCGGCAGCCTATGAACCGAAAGAGGTGACTGTTGCCGGAAGAAAGGAAGATCTGGACAAGATCAGTCAGGTAACACTGAAGGATTATGATATTTCAGGCAAGAACAGCAAGGTGGAAGATTCCATATCGATTGTACAGAATCTTGCCGAGCAGCTTCCGGATGGTGTTGTATTTACGGATAAGGAAGCAACAGTTGCATTGGTTGTGGATATTCAGCAGATTACAGAGACATCCTTTGAACTGCCGCTGAGCAAGATATCGCTGAAGGGCAGTAATACAGCCTATACTTATCAAAAGAGCGGGCCAGGGTCTTCTGATAAGGCAGTAACATTGAAAGTTAAAGGAATATCCAGTGAGATTAACAGTCTGACAACAGATAATCTGACAGCGCTGATCGATGTGAGCAATTATGGTGAGGGAGAATATGACCTGCCGCTGACGGTTATCTTTGATGATAATTTGGAACTGGCCGCAGATGCATATGTACATGTGGTGATTTCTAAGACCAGTGATGAATAGAAAATAGGATATTGAGGGAGGTACTGAAGATGGTAAGTGTAGAACTGCAGCTTCAAAACCCGTCGGGACTTCATCTGAGACCTGCAGGTATTCTGTGTAAAGCCGCAACAAAATTTCAATCGCATATTACAATAACGACAGCAGACGGAACAGAGGCCAATGCCAAAAGCGTACTGAGTGTTCTGTCAGCTTGCGTCAAATCAGGGGATATGATAACGCTGTCCTGTGACGGTAACGATGAAAACGCAGCCCTGAAAGAACTGGAACTGGTTATCAGGGAACGACTCGAAGAACTATAAATCCGTAAGCGGAAAGCCCATACGCATCGGTGCGGAAATAAAAATGATCGGGTCATCTATCATTTGCATAAAAATACATATTGTATTGAGCAAACAGTACTTGGATAGGAGAGGCCAAATAAAATGTTCAGTCACAGGTGCTTCAGTACTTATCGAAACGGAGCGGAGATTTAGTAGCGGAAGCGGCCAGTGATGAACATTTTGTTCGGCCTTTCCTTGTGAATATCCGGGCGGCACACCGCATTTTTATACACAGAATATTGACAGATGCACTTTTTTTTGCTAAAGTAATGTTTAGACGAAGTTCGTCTGGAAATAGATTGAAAAGGAATGAAAGACATGGGGTTAGTATTTTAAGTCCGACATTGTTTAAGTTAATTGTATATGGAGTGGTCCTTCGACTCCGTCGCTCATAGATCGTAAGATAACTAACGGAGATGCAGCAGAAAGGTCCGCAGATAGTTAAAGCTGATGGAATTCCTTGGCTTTATTTTCATGCGCAAATACAGTGATTAACGGAGGAATATAAAATGTTAAATTATAAGAGATATAAGAGAGTACCTGTAGTTCATTATCCGGAGAGACAGTGGCCGGACAAAGAGATCCAGAAGGCACCGATCTGGTGCAGTGTCGATCTGCGAGACGGCAATCAGGCACTGATCGAGCCAATGGTTGTTGAAGAGAAGATTGAATTTTTCAATTTGCTTGTGAAACTGGGATTCAAGGAAATCGAAGTCGGTTTCCCGGCAGCTTCTCAGATTGAATATGATTTTCTGAGAACACTGGTTGAGAGAAATCTGATTCCTGATGATGTCAAGGTTCAGGTCCTGATCCAGTGCAGAGAGCATCTGATCAAGAGAACATTTGAGGCTATTCAGGGATGCAAGAATGTCATTATCCATATTTACAATTCCACATCCACCCTGCAGAGAGATGTGGTCTTTAATATGGATCGTGAAGAGATCAAGCAGATTGCAGTTGATGGTACGAAGATGGTGAAGAAGTATATGGAAGGCTTTGACGGCAATATCCAGCTTCAGTATTCACCGGAGAGCTTTACAGGTACAGAGCTTGATTTTGCGCTGGATATCTGTGAAGCAGTCAAGGAAGTATGGCAGCCGACTGTGGAGAATCCGATCATCTTCAATCTGCCTGCAACAGTTGAGATGACAACACCGAATGTCTATGCAGACCAGATTGAATGGATGTCCAGACATTTTACAGAGCGTGACAAGATTGTGCTGAGTATTCATCCGCATAACGACAGAGGCTGCGGTGTGGCTGCTTCTGAACTGGCATTGCTGGCTGGTGCAGACAGAATTGAAGGTACATTATTTGGAAACGGTGAACGTACAGGTAATGTCGATATTCTGAACATTGCTTACAATATGTTTTCACAGGGTATTAATCCGGAACTGGATATTGAGAATGTCAATGAGATTATAGATGTATATGAGAGATGTACCAAGATGGATATTGATCCGCGTCATCCATATGCAGGCAAGCTGGTCTTCACAGCATTTTCAGGTTCTCATCAGGATGCCATCAACAAGGGACTTCATGCGATGGAACAGAGAAATTCCGAGTATTGGGAAGTTCCATATCTGCCGATCGACCCGGCAGATCTTGGAAGAGAGTACGAACCGATCGTTCGTATTAACAGTCAGTCCGGAAAGGGCGGCGTAGCCTTTGTTATGGATCATTACTATGGTTTCAAACTCCCGAAGGTGATGCACAAAGAGCTGGCTGATGAGATTCAGTTACTTTCTGAGCGTCAGGGTGAAGTATCACCGTCACAGATCATGGACAAGTTCAGAGAGATGTATATCAATGCAAAATATCCGTTGCATTTCAAGAAGATGCGCGCAGAAGATATTTCCGAGACAACAGAAGGCTACGATACAAAGGTTGTTCTGACTTATACATTCAAGGATGAGTTAAAGACCATCGAAGGCTTCGGAAACGGGCCAATTGATGCAGTTAAGCATGCACTGTGCAACCAGGGTGGTTTCAATACCAAACTGACAATGTACGAGGAGCATGCATTGACAACCGGTTCCGATTCTCAGGCTGCATCTTATATTGAACTGATGAATTCAGAAACAGGCGAGAAAGCTTTCGGTGTTGGTATCAGTTCCAACATCACACGTTCCTCTGTAAGAGCGATTTTCAGCGCGATGAACAGACTGTTCTTCAGAAAGAAATAAAACATTGCAGTCATGGAGGCTGCCGTCATATAACAGGTGACGGCAGCCTTTTTATACGGTTATTTTGTAACAAAAAATTAAATTTTTGTTACAAAATAACTTTAAAAATGTTAAAGGGTGTGATAGAATAGTACCAGTTAGTGTGATACAAATTGAAATAAAACGATATGTATCGATGAAAATACATAACAGAGAAGGACGGAAAGGCAAGTGAGTATAAAGCGTATGAAGAAGAAGCTATTAGCAATGTTGATGATTATGTTGATGTGTATCCCATTATCAGGAACTGTCACTGCGAATGCAGCCAGTTCTGATTATCGGTCCTGGGCACAGTGGGATTCGGAATGGGGAAGCATTCATTTAGGCAAGAGCCAGTATACCATGAAGTCATCAGGATGTCTGGTTACAGCTATTGCAATGTTGATTTGTCATACAGGCAGTGCAGATGCATCCTCCTTTAATCCGGGAACATTGGTTACCTACTTGAATAACAACGGCGGTTTTACATCAGATGGTTCTTTGTATTGGGGTAAGGTATGCGGCGCAGCAGACAACTTTACGCTGTATAACAGCCGAGTGAGCCTGGCGAATATGACAAAGGCACAGAAGATTGCCAAGATGGCGGAGTATGTCAATAACGGCTACGGTGTTATTGTTTCTGTCAGAAACGGCGGACACTGGGTAGCTGTTGACAGAATTGAAGGCAGCACAGTCTATATGCTGGATCCGGGTGACCGTAATACAGATCTTTTTGCAACATACAGTGAATCCGGTGTGGATCGTCTGGCTATCTATAAAGGCAAGAATGCAGGCGGTACAGTTTCAGGGGATCCGGGCAATACAGACAATACAACGACGCCTGACAAAGTGATCGGAACAGGCACTGTGAATTGTTCCAGCTTATATGTCCGAAGCGGAGCTGGCACGAATAACAGCATTATTACAGCCATCAGCAAGAATACCAGTGTAGATATCCTTGGCGAAGCTAATGACAGCAAGGGAACGAAATGGTATCAAGTGAAGGTAGGCGGCAGAACAGGTTATGTCTGTGCCGATTACATTACAGTCAAGAATTCCGGTTCTAATAACAATAATAATAATACAGAAACTGCATCAGGCAGCGGCGTTGTGAACTGTTCAGCACTGAATGTTCGAAGCAGCGCGGGTACAGGAAGCAGTGTGGTGACAACCATATCCAGAAACCAGGCGGTTACAATTACCGGAACAGCTAAAGACAGCAGCGGCAGTAAGTGGTATGCGGTGTCATTCACGAAGAGCGGTAAGAGCTATAAGGGTTATGTTTTTGCACAGTATATTACATTAAAGAGTGATAACAGCAGCAATGGCAATAATAACAATAATAGTAATTCTGATAACAGCACACCGGCAACATCTATTCCGGCAGTTGTTAACTGCGGTGCATTGAATATGCGTTCAGGTGCCGGCACGAATTATTCAGTCGTGACAACACTGACAAAGAATACAGCAGTAACGATTACCGGAGAAGCAAAGGACAGCAGCGGTACATTGTGGTATAAGATTACTGCAGGCAGTAAGACTGGCTATGTGCATTCTTCTTATCTGACGAAGAAGAACGCAGGTGGCAACAGCAGCAATAACAAAAACTCAGATACTTCGACAGATGTATCCGGACAGACAATGAAGGTTGCGTATGATGTGGTCAATGTGCGAAGTGGAGCCGGTACATCTAAGGGCGTTGTGACGGTTGTCTACCAGAATGAGAAGGTAACTGTCGTAGGTCAGGATAAGGATAGCAGCGGCAATATCTGGTATAAGATTAAGACAGCATCCGGCAAGACCGGTTATATCCGCTCTGACCTTCTAAAGGCTGACAGCTCAAACAGCAGCGATACAAAGAGTGACAGCAATAATTCAAATTCAGGAACAGAATCAGATCTGAATGGACAGAAGATGCAGGTAAAATATGACGGTGTCAATATGCGAAGCGGAGCCGGTACATCCAAGGGTGTTATTGAAGTCATTTATCTTGAGGATACATTGACGGTTGTAGGTCAGGATAAGGACAGTAGCGGAAATATCTGGTATAAGGTCAAGGCAAAGTCTGGCAATACCGGTTATATCCGTTCTGATATGCTGAAGCAGTCCTCCTCATCAGGCAGCACAGCATCATCCGATCAGACATCGGACAGTACACCGACAAGCGGTCGTGTTGTTGATGGATGGCTGAATGTTCGAAGCGGAGCCGGTACATCCAACAAAGTACTGGTTGTTATTTCCGAAGGGACCAAAGTGACGATCAGTGAATCTGTTAAGGACGGCAGTGGAAGTCTCTGGTATCATATTACAGTGAACTATGGCGGTGTGAATTATGACGGCTATGTTTCATCTCAGTATATTAGCAAGTAATCGGCTGATCTAACAACGAAATACATAATTTGGCAAAACCTGTGGTAAATCGTGTTTTTACCACAGGTTTTGATTGTTATTTTTGAAAAATCAGATTATAATGAAATATATTGTAGTCTAAGGAGAAAAGATTGTGGAAAATAGAGAACAATATAAACGCTTAATTATGTTTTTTGCTTCTGCACTGATTCTGCTTGTTCAAGTGGTGATATTCTACTATATTTGGCATCGCTACTATAACTACAGATCAGTTATCGGAGCATTATACTGGCGCCGAGGCAACTGGGCATTGATGGGAGTGTATGCTTTTATCAATTTCTTCTTTTCAAAAATTTTTGGTGCCTATAAGGTTGGTTATCTGAAAGTCTCAGATGTTATTGCGTCCCAGATCCTTGCCGTTTTATGCTGCAATGGCGTGACTTATATGCAGCTGGCGCTGATTGGCCGTTGGCGTTTTTCGGCTTATCTGGAACCTATCATGCAGATGACCCTTTATGATGTTGTCGCTGTTATTGCATGGGTGATCTTCATGCGATGGATTTATGCGAAGATTTATCCGCCGAGACAGATGCTGCTTGTTTATGGTGATATCAATCCAAAGGCACTGATCCAGAAGATGACATCCAGAACGGACAAGTACAGTATTGTTGATATGATCAATATTTCAGAGGGTTATGATGCAGTCATAGAACGGATCAGCCATTATGAAGCAATTGTGATCGGTGATATTCCGTCTGTTTATCGCAATAAATTTTTGAAATATTGTTATGCCAACTCTATTCGCTGCTACAGTATTCCGAAGATTTCGGATATTATGATCAAGAGTTCAACAACCATCAATCTCTTCGATACAGAATTGATGCTGTTCAGGAATCGCGGCCTGACAGCAGAGCAGAGACTGCTCAAGAGAGCATCGGATATTGTTTTTTCATGTATCATATTGGTTGTTTTTTCACCGATATTGCTTCTGGTGGCCGTATTGATCAAACTTTATGATGGCGGGCCGGTTTTTTACAAACAGGAAAGGTTGACATATAATCATAAGGTTTTTATGATCTACAAATTCAGAAGCATGCGTGTGGATTCTGAGAAAACCGGTGCACAGCTGGCGAAGAAGAATGACGACCGTATTACCCCTGTTGGGCATGTGATCCGGTCTCTGCATATCGATGAGCTGCCACAGCTCTTCAATATTCTAAAAGGGGATATGGCATTTGTTGGTCCGCGTCCGGAGCGCCCTGAGATTGCAGAACTGTATAAGAAGAGTATTCCGGAGTTTGATTTCCGTCTGAAGATGAAAGCAGGACTGACAGGTTATGCACAGGTTTTCGGCAAATACAGTACAACACCTTATGATAAGCTGAAACTGGATCTGACTTACATCGAGAACTATACCTTCGCACTGGATTTGATGATCATTATTCAGACAGTGAAGATTCTTTTCCAGAAAGAGAACTCAGAGGGGCTTGATACCGGTCAGAAGACAGCATTGCGTACGGAGGACAAGAAGAATTGAAGCATGTAGAGGTATCTGTTATTATTCCTGTGCATAATGGTGCGGATTATATTGCACAGGCGATTGATTCAGCTTTAATACAGGATGTACCGTTGGAGATTATCATTGTCGATGATGGTTCAACAGATTGTCTGGCAGAGGCTTTGTCGCCATACATGGAGCGGTCGGAGATAACGGTGCTGCATAATAGGCACAATATAGGCGTTGCAGAGAGCCGCAACCGGGGTGTAAGGCAGGCCAGAGGTGAATATATCGCTTTTTTGGATTGCGATGATTGGTGGGAGCCTGGAAAGCTGAAAATGCAGCTGACATTACTCAGAAAGACCGGTTATGTTTTGTGTGCATCAGGAAGACGGCTGGTCACATCGGATGGAAGACCGACGGAGAGAATCATCGGTGTGAAAGAAAAACTTACATATAGGGATCTGCTGTTCCAGAATCCTGTCAATTGTTCCTCTGTTGTGATCAAGCGTGATGCAGCCACTGCATTTCCGATGGTGCATGATGAATGCCATGAAGATTATATTATGTGGCTTCAGATTTTGAGACATTATCATACGGCTTGTGCCGTGAATCAGCCTTTATTGAACTATCGGCTGAGCAAGACAGGCAAATCAGGCAATAAGCTTCAGTCAGCGAAGATGACGTTTAAGGTATATCGGCACATGGGTTTCAGTATGCCAAAAGCATTGTTTTGCTTCGCGGGATATATGTTCAACGGTATCAAAAAATATTACTTTCATTAAAAAATTAATTTTTTTCGGTTTTTCTGTCACAATTCGTTGAAAAAGAAGGTTTATATATTATAAGAGTTTGAGGAGAGCTTGTGGGAGGCGGTAGTATGGCAATGAATTTGACGGATCCGGGATCGAATATGCATTCAGAGGAGCAGCAAAACCCTGAACAGGTGGCAAAATTCAACATAACCTTCAGGCTGTATGCATCAACGATGAAGCGGAAGGCCTATGCTATTTTGAGAGATGAAGGATGGGCAGAAGATGCTGTTCAGTGGACATTTATGAAGCTGCTGCAACATTTGAACCAGATTGGTGATCCGTACAGTATTAAAGCGAGATGTTATATTAATACAATTCTCGTCAATAACTGCTTCACTCTGCTCAAGAAGAACAACCGATATTATTTCATGGAAGATTATACCTATCAGAATGATTATAGACACAGCATGATCAGGGCGGATGAGTCATTAGACAATCTCATTTACCGGGAATTGCTGGCGGATGTACAGCAGATTCCGGAGATGTATTCGAATTTGATCATACTGAACGGGCTTTATGGGTATTCACCGCAGCAGATCAGTGAATTGCTGGACCTGAAGCCGGCAACGGTCAGAAAGCGAATGCAGCGAGGCAGGGAAATGCTCCAGAGAAAGATAGAAGAAAAGCAAAAGAAGAATAAGAAACTATGAGAAACACGCTCCGCGAGTTTCTCAAGTTATCGCGGCAGTCGCCAAGGTCTCGTGCAAGCACGGACTTTGGCTCGTTGCTCGCGTAAATGAAGAAAAGGCGTTTCCGCGAAGGAAGCGCCTTTTGAGTATTAATAACCGGTTTCGCAATAAAGTTCATAGCTGATATCAGAAACAGTAGAAGAAGGGGTAAAATCCTCATTGTCAAAGAGATATTCATGCAGTTCTTTGACGTTCTGTTCAAGACTGTCTGCAAAGACATAACTCAATCCGTCTGAAGGGAGAGAGCCTGTTTCTTTCTCAAATGGCCAACCGGTCTGATCAGCAATGTTGTAGCTGAAGATATCCTTGGCGAGGGAAATCAGGTCGGTGCTCGTCATGTTGGTATATACTTCAGGGAGAATCGTATCGATAATATTCAGCAATGTTCCGATATTCGCTGATTTGGCTTCTTCAAAAACCTTGGATAAAACGATTCGCTGGCGTTCAGCACGCTTGAAGTCGCTGTCAATCTTGCGGATTCGGGCATAGGCGGTGGCCTGTGTACCGTTGACATGCTGGTAGCCCGGGCCGGATATGTATTCGGAATCAGAACCGGTGACGCTGTTCTGTTCATCGATCAGAGGATTGATCAGACTGTATTCGGCATCTGAGATATCCAGATCGATACCGCCCACAGCGTCGATGATCTTGGCCAGGACACCGAAATCAACAGTTGCAAATTCTGTGATATCCAAGTCAAGGTTGGTATTCAGCATACTCATAGACAGCTCAGCACCGCCGTAGGCATAGGCATGAGTGGCCTTTGTAAAACCATATCCGGGTACTTTCAGGCATGTATCACGATAAATGCTGGTAATCTTGACATCCTTCGTCTCCTGGTTGATGCTGATAACCATAATACTGTCAGAACGTGCGCCTGTCTGAAGAGAGCCGTCACGGGAGTCGACACCGAAAAGTGCAATATTGCGGTAGCCCTTCAATGCTTTTTGTGTTGTGGCATCCACATCATTGTTGATAACGATGTTCGCTTTGTCTACATCACTTGCAGAGGCTGTCTGGATAAGAGAAAGCTTGGCATAGACAAATACAACAGGGATCAGGATAAGAATAAGAACCAATTCAATGCCGAAGATAATTCCCCAGCGCTTTGTCTTGGATGATCTCTTCTTCTTTCTTCTTTTACTCATTGTAGAAATCCTCACTTTGTAGTACGAGATGCCTGCGTGGACAGAAATCTCTATTGGTTATATGAAAATGAAATGCATATTAAAAAGCATAAACAACTTTTATAATACCTTAAAAACGTTGAGATGACAAGCTTTTTCTCAAATATCGGCAAATGTTGTCATTGATCGGATAACATAAAGTTTTCATTTTTGGTTCACAATCTTAACACAATTAGGTGGTAGTATAATGGCATAAAAGAAATAAAGACGAAAGGGGTTGTCTATTATGGCATTTGATGAACAAGATAGATTCGATCATACAGAAACTGATAATCATGTTAATGAGCAGAACCAGACCGCAGGCACCGCTCAGAACGAAGGAACGGAAGGATCCGGATTGTACAGAATGACAAGAGAGGATTTGAAGAATTCTACATTATATACAGATACAGACAGAAGAAGTGAATATACATCCGGTACCGCATATGAGAACAGAACGAATACAGCACACACAGGCAGTTCTTATGCGGCCGGCAATGATTACAGCTATTATCATCCGACACAGAATAGCGGCGGCAATGGCGGCAATGGCGGCAATGGCGGAAACGGCGGAAACGGCGGCAGCGGCAATTTCCATTCAGGTCCTGAGAAACATCATTCCCGGAAGAAGGGCGGTTTTGGCAAGACGGTGGTTAAGGCAGCATGTCTCGGCGTTGTCTTCGGACTGGCAGCTTCAGCTGTGATGTTTGGTGTGAATAAAGCAACAGGTGTATCTGCATCAGCCAGCGGCAGCGGTTCACCTTCTTACAATGTTCAGATTGTGAAGACATCGGCAGAAGGTGTGACAACAACGGATTCCAATGATGTGTCTGATATTGTAGCCAATGTTATGCCGGGAATAGTAGCTGTGAATACAACCGTTGAATCAACTTCCACCGACTGGTTTGGCAGACAGTACACACAGGAATCCAAAGGCGCCGGTTCAGGTATGATCATCAGCGAAGAGAACAATACATTATATGTTATGACCAATTACCACGTTGTTGAAGGTGCCAAAGAGGTATCCGTTCAGTTTTCAGATGAAACCACAGCTACAGCAACGGTTAAGGGATACGATGAGGATAAGGATGTGGCAGTCCTGACGATTGATATGTCCCAGTTATCCGACGATACAAAGAAGGCTATCGCAGTTATGGTTATGGGCGATTCAGATCAGTTGAAAGCCGGTGAAAGTGCGATTGCCATTGGTAATGCTTTAGGATACGGCCAGTCAGTGACAACAGGCGTTATCAGTGCTGTCAACAGAGAAGTGGCATTGACAGATAAGACAATGACATTGCTCCAGACAAGTGCAGCCATCAATCCCGGCAACAGCGGCGGCGCTTTGCTGAATGGCAAGGGCGAAGTGATCGGTATGAATACCGTGAAGTATTCAGATACATCTGTAGAAGGTATGGGATATGCAATTCCTATTAATACAGCACTGGAAACAGCCAAAGGCATCATCGATGGTACAATTGTTGCAAAGACAGATGAGACAACGGCATTCCTTGGTATTACAGGCGGTACACTTGATGAAGATACGGCATCTGCCTATAATGCACCAGCCGGTATCTATGTCAGCAACGTGGCATCCGGTTCCGCTGCACAGCGTGCAGGTCTGCAGGCAGGATGCATTATTACCGGATTCAATGGTGAAGATGTTTCCACAATGGAAGACCTTCAGAAACTGATCCAGAATTGTGCACCGGGCGACAGTGTCACCATTACAGCACAGTTCCCGGACAGCAACGGCAATTATACAGAACAGACATTGACAACCATCATGGGATCAAAGGCTGATGCCGGAGACAGCAGCCAGAGTACACAGCAGAATGGTCAGAATAACGGTCAGGGCAGCCGAAACAGTCAGGGCGGTCTGGGCCAGTCAAATGGTCAGTAAGATTGGCTGAATTGCATAACCAAAGGGCGTATGGAAATTGTTAATTCATTTTCATACGTCCTTTTTAATATACAAAATTAAGAAAATTGTAAATTGAATACAGACAGGGATTGGTCTATAATAGAGAGTAATACAGGAGGATGAGCAGAGTTAATGAGCGATTATAATAACGATGATATAAAGGACACTGAAGATGAACAGAAATACGAAGATGTCTGCTATATGTGCAGACGACCGGAGAGTAAGACAGGACGTATGCTTCATATTCCGGGTATGAACAATATGTGTATTTGCATTGACTGTATGGAGCGCAGCTTCAGAGTCATGGATGGCAGCAACTATGCAGATCTGATGCAGGGTATGAATATTCAGGATATTTTTCCGGGAGGTCTGAATATGGATGATATGATGAATATACAGAATCAGATCCCGAAGAAGCAGAAGCTGAAGAAGAAGGCGAAGGATGGTGAAGAAGCCCATCCGGAATTTGATATAAAGAATATTCCTGCACCGCACATTCTGAAGGCAAAGCTGGATGAATTTGTTATCGGACAGGATCAGGCGAAGAAAGCGATCGCAGTTGCCGTTTATAATCACTACAAACGTGTGGCAACAAATACAATGGATGATATTGAGATTGAGAAGTCCAATATTCTGATGATCGGTCCGACAGGATGCGGCAAGACCTATCTGGTCAAGACGCTGGCGAGACTTCTGGATGTGCCTCTGGCAATCACAGACGCCACATCCCTGACAGAGGCCGGCTATATCGGTGATGATATCGAAAGTGTCGTATCGAAGCTTCTGGCGGCTGCTGACAATGATACAGAACGTGCAGAGCGAGGCATTATATTTATTGATGAGATTGACAAGATCGCCAAGAAGAAGAATACAACAGCCCGGGATGTCAGCGGTGAGTCTGTACAGCAGGGCCTTTTGAAACTTCTGGAAGGCAGTGAAGTAGAAGTACCGGTTGGGGCCACCAGCAAGAATGCCATGGTACCACTGGTAACAATTGATACAAGAAATATTTTATTTATTTGCGGCGGTGCATTCCCGGATCTTGAGAATATTGTCAAAGAACGTCTGACCAGACAAAGTTCGATCGGTTTCAGTGCTGAGCTGAAGGATAAGTATGATCAGGATAAGAATATTGTCAGCAAGGTGACCATCGATGATCTGCGGGCATTTGGCATGATTCCGGAGTTTATCGGGCGACTGCCGATTACGGTGACACTGGAAGGCCTGAACCGTGATATGATGATCCGTATTTTGAAGGAACCAAAGAACGCTATTCTCAGACAGTACCAGAAACTGTTGGCGCTGGATGAGGTGGATCTTCGATTTGATGATGAAGCCCTGGGTGTTATTGCGGATAAAGCAATTGCCAGAAAGACAGGTGCCAGAGCACTCCGCTCCATCATTGAGGAATTTATGCTGGATATTATGTATGAGATCCCGAAGGATGACAATATCGGCAGTGTGACGATTACCAAAGCCTATATTGAAGGCAAAGGCAGTCCGATGATCGCTATGCGCGGAACACCTGCATTGCCGGAGAGTCCGTCAGCGAACAATTAACAGTTTCTATCACCGTCGATACATCTCAAAGTGCAGAAGCTGGTTATAATTTCCGGGTAAGCGTCATATAGTCTGTTGAATCTGCTGACAGGCGGGAATGAAATGGCAGAGAATTATGACGACATATCCTGTGAGGATGTGATTTACAGTGAGGATTACCAGGATTATATCAAAGAGTATTTTCAGGACTTTTCAAGTATTGCGGGCACGTATCATCCGGTCTGCATTGAGGCTATCGGCAGCCGGTATGCGGTGATGCATCTGGCAGGTGATACATCTATACAGAACATACTTTCTGACTACAATATCAGCATGCTGCCGGCTTTATATGGTCTTCTGGGGACAGCCGGACTGGAAGAGAGCGGTATTTTATATTTTCACAGATCACCTTATCTGAATTTGAGAGGTTCAGGTGTGATGATCGGTGTCATTGATACCGGAATCGACTACAGGCATCAGGCATTTATCTATGAGGACCGTACAACGAAGATTTATTCCATATGGGATCAGACTATTCGTGACGGGGAGAGCCCCGAAGGCTTTATATATGGCACTGAATATACTTCAGAGCAGATCAACCGGGCATTGGCTGCAGAGAATAGTCTGGCTGTTGTGCCATCTCAAGATGAAAACGGGCATGGGACATTTATAGCCGGTGTTGCAGCAGGAAGAGTGATAGAATCAGAAGATTTTTCGGGGGCAGCACCGGATGCATCTCTGTGTATTGTCAAGCTGAAGCCATGCAAGCAGTATTTGAGGCAGTTTTATGGAACGGCGGCAGATGTCCCTGCATATCAGGAGAATGATATTATGGCAGGCATCAGCTACTGCATTCAAAAGGCACAGGAAGCCAGGATGCCTGTGATCATTTTGCTGGGAGTCGGGACGAACAGCGGCGGACATACGGGCCAGTCGTATCTGAGTCAGCTGATTGATGATATTTCCGGTTTCAGCGGTGTTTGTGTTGTAACAGCAGTGGGCGGAGAGGCAGATAAGAGACATCATTTTCTGGGCGTCCTGTCTGAGGATTCGGCTTATACAGAGGCTGAGATCAGAGTGGGGGCCGGGGAGAGGGCTTTTTCGCTGGAGCTGTGGTCGATACACCCGGATCTCTATACTATTGGGATTCAGTCACCCGCCGGTGAGAGAATTGAGAAGATCACACCAATTGCAGGAAGAAGCCAGACTATTCGTTTTATTCTGGACCAGACGGAAATTTTTGTTTATTATCAGATGGTTGAATCTCTTTCCGGACAGCAGGTTATTTTTCTGCGATTTGATGAGCCGACACAGGGAATCTGGTCACTGCGCATATATGGCAATCTGGCAGTGAACAGACGATTTCACATCTGGCTGCCTATGACACCATTTATTTCAGATCAGACATATTTTCTGAGACCAGATCCGGATGTGACACTTTCTGATGCAGCCTGTGCATCGGAGGGCATATCCGTGGCGGCTTATAATGATACGAATAACAGTTTGTACGCCGCATCGGGAAGAGGGTTTACAGCAGATTACGAAATAAAGCCGGATCTGGCAGCACCGGGAGTGCAGATATACGGACCGGTTCCGGGAAACAGATTCGGGACCAGGACAGGAACAAGCATGGCTGCGGCACAAACGGCCGGTGCGGCAGCTTTGCTGATGGAATGGGGACTTTTAAAGGGCAATGATCTTCAGCTGAACAGTCATAAGATCATTAAATATCTGACATTGGGTGCTGTCCGCAGAGAAGGTGTTGTCTATCCTGATCGGGCATGGGGCTATGGAAGATTGAATCTTCTGAAAACTTTCAATGAACTGGTGACAGGACGTACATAAAGGTATATAATAGTAATCGAGACGAAGAGATTTTTGACTATACACGACAATAGCCAGAAATAGTACATACAATTCATACAGGAGGGTAATATTATGGCATTTTTTGATGAGCTTAAGAAAAATTTATCAGGCGTAACAGACACAGTTGCAAAAACTTCTGAAAACGTGATGAAGAAATCCAGTACAGCGATTGAGATTCAGAAGGCAAAGCTGAAAAGAGTATCGTTGGAAGGCGATATGAAAGAATTATATGCATCTCTTGGCAAGTTGTATTTTGAGGAATACGCTGATGGCGATATGCCAAAGGAAATGGCAGAGTTATGCGAGAAGATTACATCTTGTCAACATGCGATCAATGAAGCTGAGCAGAGAGCCGCTTTATTGAAAGGAGTTGTCATCTGTTCAAATTGTCAGGCAGAGGTGGATAAGGATGCGTCCTATTGTCCGAAATGCGGTGCAGAGATCATCCATGTTGTAGAAGAAGATGAGAATGTGGATGCAGCAACTTCTGAGGAAGTGGATGATGAAGTGCCAGATGGTGCAGATACAGAGGATTCAGAAGGCGGGGCTGAAGAAGCAGACGCTGAACCGGAAGAAAGTGCAGAGGCAAACGAGCAGGAAGATGAAACTGCTAAAGAAACGGAAGAGGGAGAAGCTTCAGACGAATGCACAGACAACGAATAAACGAGATGAGAAACAGAAAAAGCTGCTGTCGAGCAGACAGCAGCAAGAGGGAGAATAAAATGAAAAGCCTGAAGAAACTGGCGGGCATGATTGGGATTGTTATTCTGTTATGCGGCATTATGACCGGATGTTCCGGAAAGAGACTGTATTCAGAAGAGGAATTAACACAGATCCATGATGTAGTTGGTGCGGTGGAACAGATAACAAAGGAATTCCAGTATGTGATCGGCGGCAGCATACAGTCGCTTTTGGAGGATTCTTCAAGCAGGGCAGATTTGATGGATTATGTGTCCACAAGGAAATATGACCCGGACAAGAAGATCATTGCATTGACCTTTGATGATGGTCCGAGTACAGATGAGACAAATGGTACCAGTGATCTGTTGGATCTTCTTGAACAGTATGATAGCAAAGCAACATTTTTTTGCTTGGGCAACAGACTCAATGATGAATCTGCGCCTTTGCTGAAAAGAATGGTTGAACTTGGCTGTGAGATCGGCAACCACAGCTATGACCATGCACAGCTGACGAAACTGGATGCCAAAGGTGTCCGTGATGAGATTGATACGACCAACGAATTGATTAAGAAATATTCAGGCAGAGACTGCCGTATTATCCGACCGCCATATGGCGCGGCTGATAATGACATTGTACCGGCGAATGTATCACAGCCTTTTATTATGTGGGATATGGATACATTAGATTGGAAGACTAAGAATGCAGCCAGTGTAATTTCGCTCGTGGAAAAGTATAAGGAGCAGGACTGGGATGGTGCTGTTATACTGATGCATGATATCCATCCGACAACAATTGAAGCCTGTAAGACAATAATACCTGAACTGGTGAATGACGGATACCAGTTAGTCACGGTATCGGAGTTGGCTTATCTCAAAGGTGTTAAACTGGAACCGGGCAAGAGTTATTGGGGCATTGATGAGAAATCAACTGAAACAGACTATTAGCATGGTTGTTTGCGTTCGGCCGCTTAGAAAGCCATGTGATAAAAAAGAAAAATCCCCCATTGAAAACGTTTCGTGCGGGTGCGCGTTGTTTTCAATGGGGGATTTCTCTTTTTTATGATATAACCTACCAGCGGCCGAACTCGGACAACTCAAGGCCTTTATTCTTATCCAAAACGGACTGAACAGCCCATTCATGAACAAAGAGCAGCAGCGGGTTGCCTTTGAGGTCTTTGATACGCTTCATATCGGATGTGCCGATAATCTTGTTTGTCTCAATTTCATCCTTATTGGCAATCCAGCGGATGTATTCGTGAGGCATTGGTTCAAGACGGATCTCAACGCCGTATTCATTGAGCAGACGGTGCTTCAGAACGTCGAACTGAAGGACACCGACAACGCCGACGATGATCTCTTCCATACCGGTGTTGTATTCCTGGAAGATCTGGATGGCACCTTCCTGGGCAATCTGGGAGATACCTTTGATGAACTGCTTACGCTTCATGGTATCTACCTGACGGACTTTGGCAAAATGCTCAGGTGCGAAAGTCGGAATACCTTCAAAGGCGAATTTCTTGCCGGGTGCGCAGACGGTATCTCCGATGGAGAAAATACCCGGGTCAAAGACACCGATGATATCCCCGGCATAGGCTTCGCTGATAACCTTACGTTCCTGAGCCATCAGCTGCTGCGGCTGGGAAAGACGGAGCTTCTTCTTACCCTGTACGTGATAAACTTCTTTGTCAGCATCAAACTTGCCGGAACAGATACGCATGAAAGCGATTCGGTCGCGGTGTGCCTTGTTCATATTGGCCTGGATCTTGAATACAAAAGCTGAAAAGTCCGGGCTGAAGGTATCGATGAGACCGGAGTCAGACATTCTCGGCAACGGAGAGCTTGTCATTTCCAGGAAGTAATTCAGGAAAAGCTCAATACCGAAGTTATTCAGGGCAGAACCAAAGAAAACAGGTGAGAGCTGACCTTTGGAGACAAGATCCATATCCAGTTCATCACTGGCACCATCTAAAAGTTCAATATCATCTACAAGTCTTTCATAAAGTTCGGATCCAAGTTCCTGCTCAAGTTCAGGAGAGTCCATGGTCAGATCCTTGTCGGATGCGGCCTTCATACCGTTATTATTCTCTGTGAAGGCGTGGATATGGCGTGTCTGACGGTCATAGACACCCTTAAACTCCTTACCGCTGCCGATAGGCCAGTTGATCGGGCATGTATGGATGCCGAGGACGGATTCGATATCTTCCATCAGGTCAAATGGGTCCTGGGCTTCACGGTCCAGCTTGTTGATAAATGTAAAAATCGGAATATGGCGCAGCACACAAACCTTGAAAAGCTTGATAGTCTGAGCCTCAACACCCTTGGATGCATCGATAACCATGACGGCAGAATCTGCCGCCATTAGTGTACGGTAGGTATCTTCAGAGAAATCCTGATGTCCCGGTGTATCCAGAATATTGATACAATAATCTTTATAGTTAAACTGCATAACGGAAGAAGTAACCGAAATACCTCTTTCCTTCTCAATTTCCATCCAGTCGGAGACAGCATGCTTTGCTGTTTTCTTTCCCTTTACGGAGCCGGCCAGATTGATGGCACCGCCATAGAGCAAAAACTTCTCTGTCAATGTCGTCTTACCGGCATCGGGATGGGAAATAATTGCAAATGTACGGCGTCTTTCTATTTCCTTTTTAAAATCAGCCATTTTAAATCCTCCATTCAATCTCTGATATTTTAGCGTGAACAGGGCCTCCTTGTCAAGAAAAAGGCGGATATCCTTGCAAAATAGCGATTTTTACGGTATATTAGACAGGTATAGAATTTTTTTGAATATAAGGAGGATTGGCCAATGGCAAGAATCGCTATTGTGACAGACAGTAACAGCGGCATCACCCAGGCAGAAGGAAAGCAGCTTGGAGTTTATGTATTACCGATGCCTTTTGATATAGATGGACAGCCGTATTTTGAGGATATTAATCTGACACAGGAACAATTTTATGAGAAGCTGACGGGAGATGCAGATGTATCCACATCCCAGCCGTCACCGGATGCGGTTATGTCTCTGTGGGATGACCTTTTGAAGAATAAAGAGTATGATGAGATCGTCCACATTCCGATGTCAAGCGGGCTCAGCAGTTCCTGTGCTACAGCCATGATACTGGCTCAGGACTATGACGGAAAGGTTCAGGTTGTGGACAACCAGAGAATTTCCGTGACCATGAAGCTTTCTGTACTGGATGCCATGAAGATGGCAGAAGACGGTCTTTCGGCAGCAGAGATCAAGCGGATACTGGAGGAGCAGAAGTTTAATTCCAGCATTTATATTATGGTAGATACATTGAAGTATCTGAAGAAAGGCGGACGTATTACACCGGCAGCAGCAGCCCTTGGCACATTGCTCAGACTGAAGCCGGTTTTGCAGATCCAGGGCGAGAAGCTGGATGCTTTTGCAAAGGCCAGAACCGTGAAGCAGGCCAAGAGAATTATGCTTGATGCGATTCATAAGGATATCGAAACCCGTATGGGCGGCGAGGTGAATATGGATAATCTCCACATTGCAGCTGCTTATACACCGGGTGAAGGTGTTGAACAGTGGCTTGAAGAAATTCGCAGGGAATTCCCGGACAAGGAGATTGTGGTAGATCCGCTTTCATTAAGTATATCCTGTCATATCGGACCGGGCGCTCTGGCTGTAACAGTGACAAAGAAGACGGAATATTAGAAATGCGTACATATACTCATGTGGTACATGATCTGACACCCGTTTATGATGAGCATTCGCGGATATTGATACTTGGATCGCTGCCTTCGGTGAAATCCCGGGGGCAGTTTTTTTATAATCATCCGCAGAATCGTTTCTGGAAAGTGCTGGCAGCGGTGACAGACCATGCGCCGTTAGAAAATGTGGAAGAAAAGAAACAATTTTTACTGGAACATCAGATTGCCCTGTGGGATGTGATTGCCAGCTGTGATATTATTGGCTCCAGCGACAGTAGTATTAAGAACGTTGTGGCGAATGATATCGACAGGATTCTCTCGGAAGCACCAATCCGGCAGATATTTGTCAATGGCCAGACAGCGTTTAAACTCTATAAGAAATATGTTCTTCCGGAAACCGGAGTGATGCCGGTGTGCCTGCCTTCTACAAGTCCGGCCAATGCGGCCTGGAATATGGAGAAACTGACAGAGGCATGGCAGGTGATTGTCAGAGAATTGTAAGGCTTCTTCTGTTGTTTTCATGCAGCAGGTATGTTATAATCTGAATATAAGATGCATGAAAATGGGGACAAGGACTGGGCTTTGAGGCACAGGGAGAAAGGAAAAGGGAAAGTATGAAGAAGCGATTTTTGGGCATGGTGACGGCAGGGATTTTGGCAACAGTTATGCTGGCGGGCTGCGGAGCATCCGCATCAAAGGTAACCGCAGAATCTTTATTGCAGGAAGTCCAGAGTAAATGTGATGCAATGAAGTCTTTGGAGACACACACAACAGCGGAGATCACACTTGAGTCAGATGCTCTTGGCGGAACCATGGATATGACTATGGATATGACCATGCAGACAACCATAGAACCGGTTGCTAACTACCTGAAGGGCAATATCAGTATTCCGGGGCTGGGTACAGCAATGGATATGGAGAATTACACAGTGGTCCAGGATGACCAGATTCTTTCTTATACCGGTATAGCGGGCCAATGGATGGTGTCTAAGATGGCCTATGACAAGGATTCTGTAGAGAGAATCAATGCTGCAGCAGAAGATCTGCTTAAGAGCAAGGATTCTCTGAAGTTAGCAGACGAGACACAGGATGTGGATGGCACGGAAGCCTATATGATTTCCGGCAGTATTTCCGGTGCAGATGTGAAGAATCTGCTGAGTTCCATGGAGAGTACCCTTGGCGGTCTGACTGGTGATACAGAGATGAATCTGGATGATATCACCGTGGACTTTACCTATGCTGTCAGCAAGGCGGATAAGATGCCATTATATATGGATATGGTATTTAGTGGTCTGGGTGCCGGTGAGGGTGATGAACAGGTGACATTCAGCAAGTTCAACATGAAGATGGAATATACGAATTATGATACTGTAGAAGCCATCACGGTTCCTCAGGATGTCGTTGATTCTGCAATCGATGTGACGGATTATCTGAATGATTCTCAGAATGAGACATCTTCAGATACAGAATCTGAAACAGCAGCATAATAGAAATAAAAGAAAGACAGCGCATACGAAGTGTGTCGGAAACAGCAATAACCGGACAGGGTGGATCATCAATCTGTCCGGTTATTTTTGCGTTCGCGTTTCAGATCACCTGTCTTATGAATAAATTTATTGACACTGCCACATACTACCTGTATAAGATGTGTGGGAATTCAGATGAAAATTGATGTCTGTGCAGCAGACCGGAATTCCGTATCGGGACCCATGGGCGGGTCGCGGATGAAAATAGACAGTAAACAGGAGGAATGGCATTATGAAGGCGACAGGAATTGTAAGACGTATCGATGATCTGGGGCGGGTGGTTGTGCCGAAAGAAATCAGAAGAACGCTGAGAATCCGGGAGGGTGATCCGTTGGAAATATATACAGACAGAGAAGGCGGTATTATTCTTAGAAAATATTCACCGATTGGTGAATTAAGCCAGTTTTCAAAACAATATGCGGAGGCCCTGGCACAGAATACCGGCTATATTGTCAGTATTACAGACCGGGACAGGCATATTGCTACGGCCGGTTCGGGGAAAAAAGAGTTGATGCAGAAAGAGATCAGCCGTCAGTTGGACAATCTGATGAACCAAAGAGAGAATCTTCTGGCTGTGAAAGGGGAACGAAAATTTATTCCGATTACGGAGGATGGCGGAGAAAATTATACAGCACAGGTCATTTATCCGATTATCGCAGAGGGAGATGCCATCGGAACCGTTATTCTGACGACAAAGGATGAAAAAGTACGGATGGGTGAGATGGAAATGAAACTGGCTGCTTCAGCTGCCAGTTTTCTCGGGCGACAGTTGGAACAATAAGACGGGCGTCGGGGGACAAGCGGCACAGGCAAAGTTGCAGAGAACATAAATTCCTTGATTTTAGCCTGTGCCATTGCTATAATCAGAAAAGAAATTTTGTGAACAGAGGAAAAAGGCAATGAGTGAGAACCAATTATATTTTGCACCCATGGAGGGAATTACAGGCAGCATTTACCGAAGAGCCCATCATCGGATATTCGGCGGTGTGGACAGATATTATGCACCGTTTATATTTACCAATCCAAAAGGAAAAATCAGCAAAAAGGATTTATTGGAAATTGCGCCGGAGTACAATGAGGGATGTCGGGTTGTTCCACAGCTTTTGTCAAACTGTGCAGAGGATTTTATAGCCACAGCCCATACATTAAAAGGGCTGGGGTATGATGAGGTGAACCTGAATCTGGGGTGTCCATCGAGTACAGTGGCATCAAAGGGACGTGGCTCTGGATTCCTTGGAGAAAAGGAGGCGCTGAAAGCTTTCCTGGCAGATATTTTTGACAAAACAGATATGAAGATTTCTTTGAAGACAAGGATTGGGTTGAACCGTGCGGATGAGTTTGATGACATCCTTGACATTTATCAAGCCTTTCCGGTGGAAATGCTGATCGTGCATCCGAGAATCAGAATGGACTATTACAGCGGTAAGCCGGATATGGAAGCCTTTGAGAAAGCGAGTGCCAGGATGCCTTTTCCTGTTTGCTATAATGGGGATATATTTACAGCAGCAGCTTATGGACGTGTCAGTGAAAAATATTCAGATATCCGTCATTGGATGATAGGCCGGGGGCTTTTGTCTAATCCGGCATTGTGTCGTGAAATTCGAGGCGGGGATTGTGCGTCCCGGGAAGAACTGGCGGATTATTATCATACAATGCGGGATGAATATGAAGTACGCCTGCAGGGAAATAAGAAAGTTGTTTTTTTGATGAAGGAATTCTGGCATTATATCAGCTGGATCCTTTCAGAGGAGGACCGACAGGAAATCGATGTACTGATGCATCTGAGAGATGGAGCGGAATTCTTCCGGAAAGCGGAAGAAATTGCGGCAAACTGTACAGTGGTGAAAGGACAGGGGTTTCATTCTGAGATGGAAGTACATAAGTTTTAGGGTAAATGACAGTGTAATAAAAGGACGGTGGGAACCGTCCTTTTATTTGTTGACATCAATATAACTGTAGAGTGTATATTTGGAGATGCCGAAAAAGTTTGAAATTTTGTCTCCGGATTTTGTAATGAGAAAGGCACCGGCATCATTCAGAAATTGAATGGCGCGCACTTTATCATCCTTGGTCATCATGGCCACCGGTTTGCCGACCAGGGTAACAGACTGGCGAATCAGATCTTCCAGCAGATCATTCACATTCTGAGGGATACTTTCAGGTTCCTTCTTATCATCCTCATTGGCAACCAGGGATTTCAGCGCCTGTTCAGCCAGCAGCATGCTTGTAATATCGTAATTGATAGACAGAATACCGGTAATCTTCTGCTCTGTGTCATCATGAATATAGATTGTACTGGACTTCAAAATACGTCCATCGCCTGTTTTGGTCAGGTATGCCAGGTGATCTGTTGGAGCAGAACCCCGAGCTCCCATTGCCTTCATGGCTTCCAGAACAACGTGTGAAGGACCGTCTCCGACTGCACGATGCGTTACATGTCCGTTTTCAACAAGAACAACGGAATGTTCAATATCCGTAGATGTCAGGTCGTGGAGAACGACTTCGCAGTTATCACCAAACTGTTTGGCAAGCGCTTTCGCTAATTGCCTGAAAAATGGCAGATTGAGTGTCATAAAATTGTGTCTCCTTCCTGCAAATATGATTAAAATGCACAGTAATATTATAATAATATATCAATTTTTGTAAAAGATTGCAAGGAAAAAGACAAAAAAATTTTGGACAACAACAATTTTTTTGTAACAGTTCAGAAATTATTATGCCCGATACATTGCAGATACAATGATGTCTATACTGGAGACTTGGACATTGAATGATTTTGCGGAGAATCAAGAAACACTTTTTAATTAATATGATGCGGGTATTTTAAGCGGCATGAACGTATTATCACAAACTCTCGACTGAATAAAAATTACTTGAGAGTTTATTAAAAAAGCTTGATATTGCCTATAAAATATGCTATCTTTTTTTCATAGCAAAGGACAAAGGCGTCTACTACAGGCGTGGTTTGTCCTTTTTTTGTTACCATATTTTGGAAATGATAATTATACATAGAAGAAAGGTAGTGAGTGATAATGGAACAGCAGAAAAAACCGGCTTTATATGATCCGTCTTTTGAACATGATGCATGTGGTATCGGTGCAGTTGTGAATATTAAGGGTATCAAGACACATAAGACTGTTGAGGATGCACTGACCATTGTAGAAACACTGGAACATCGTGCAGGTAAGGATGCCGAGGGCAAGACCGGTGATGGTGTTGGTATTATGCTTCAGATTTCTCACAGATTTTTTAAGAAAGTGACTGAGGAACTGGGTTTTGATATTGGTGAAGAACGGGAATATGGTGTTGGTATGTTTTTCTTTCCACATGATGAGCTGAGAAAGAATCAGGCCAAGAAGATGTTTGAGATCATTGTGGCCAAGGAAGGTCTTGAATTTCTCGGATGGCGTACAGTACCGACGAATCCATCCGTACTGGGACAGAAAGCATTGGACAAGATGCCATACATTATGCAAGGCTTTGTGAAGAAACCTGCAGATGTGGCCAAGGGCATTGATTTTGACCGTAAGCTGTACATTGCAAGACGTGTTTTTGAACAGAGTAATGATAATACCTATGTTTGTTCTTTATCCAGCCGTACTATTGTCTATAAAGGTATGTTCCTGGTAGGCGAGCTGAGAAAGTTCTTTGATGATCTTCAGGATGAAGATTATGAATCAGCCATTGCAACGGTACATTCACGTTTCAGTACGAATACGAATCCAAGCTGGATGCGTGCGCATCCAAACCGTTTGATCGTTCATAACGGCGAAATCAATACAATCCGCGGCAATGCAGATACCATGTTGGCCCGTGAGGAAACGATGTCTTCCGGTGCACTGAAGGGTGAGATGCATAAGGTACTGCCGGTGATCAATTCTTCAGGCTCTGATTCCGCGATGCTGGACAATACATTGGAATTTCTGATGATGAGCGGTATGCCGCTACCGAAGGCTGTTATGATCACAATCCCTGAACCATGGGAGAATGACAAGAGTATGAGCCAGACAAAGAGAGATTTCTATCAGTACTATGCAACGATGCTGGAGCCATGGGATGGCCCGGCTTCCATTGTCTTTTCAGATGGTGATCTTCTTGGTGCGGTGCTTGACCGCAACGGTCTGCGTCCGTCCAGATATTATGTGACAGATGATGATTATATGATTCTGTCTTCAGAAGTTGGTGCACTGCCTGTACCGGAAGAACATATTGTTTTAAAGGATCGTCTGCGTCCGGGAAAGATGCTGCTGGTAGATACTGTTCAGGGGCGTTTGATCTCTGATGATGAGCTGAAGGAGACATATGCCCAGAGCCAGCCTTATGGTGAATGGGTGGATGCCAACCTTGTTAAGCTTGAAGATCTGAAGATCCCAAATGAACGTGTGCCGGAATATACAAGGGATGAGCGTATCAGACTGCAGAAGGCATTCGGCTATACATATGAAGAGTTAAAGGATACTATCCTTCCGATGGCCAAGAATGGTGCAGAGCCAATTGCTGCCATGGGTGTGGATACACCGCTTTCTGTTCTGAGCAATCAGCCGAAGCCACTGTTTTCTTATTTTAAACAGATGTTTGCACAGGTAACCAATCCGCCGATCGATGCTATCCGTGAGGAAATTGTGACATCTACAACGGTTTATATCGGACCGGACGGCAATCTTCTGGAAGAAGAAGCAGAAAACTGCAAGATGGTACAGATCCACAATCCGATTCTGACGAACACAGATCTGCTGAAGATCAAATCTATGAATATAGAAGGATTCAAAGTAGCGACAATTCCGATCACTTACTATGTTAATACACCCCTTGAACGTGCATTGGATCATCTGTTTGTGGAAGTAGACAGAGCTTACAGAGACGGTGTGAATATTCTGATCCTTTCCGACAGAGGCATCGATGAGAACCATGTAGCGATTCCTTCCCTGCTGGCTGTATCTGCCCTTGAGCATTATCTTGTCAGAACAAAGAAGAGAACAGCGGTTGCTGTGATCCTTGAGAGTGCAGAGCCAAGAGAAGTGCATCATTTTGCAACGCTGCTGGGTTATGGTGCCTGCGCCATCAACCCATATCTGGCTCAGGAATCCATCAAAGAACTGATCGATCTGCATATGCTTGACAAGGATTATTATGCAGCTGTCAGTGATTACAATTCAGCGGTTCTTCACGGTATTGTCAAGATTGCTTCCAAAATGGGTATTTCAACGATCCAGTCTTATCAGGGCTCTCAGATCTTTGAAGCCATTGGTATCAGCAAAGAAGTCATTGATACATATTTTACGAATACAGTCAGCCGTATCGGCGGCATAACATTAAAAGACATTGAGCGCGATATGAATACATGGCATATGCGTGCATTTGATCCGCTGGGGTTGGATGTGGATCTGTCTCTGGACAGCATCGGTGGTCATAAGATGCGAAGCGGCAAAGAGGAACATCTTTATAATGCAAGAACCATTCATCTGCTTCAGGAATCCACAAAACGCGGAGATTATGAGCTGTTTAAAGAGTATTCTCACAATATTAATGAAGAAACACGCCTGATGAACTTGAGAGGTCTTCTGGAGTTCAAGTTTGATGAAGAAGGCGGTATTCCGATTGAAGAAGTAGAGAGTGTGGATGAGATTGTGAAGCGCTTCAAAACAGGTGCCATGTCCTATGGCTCCATTTCTCAGGAAGCTCATGAGACACTGGCTATTGCCATGAATATGATCCACGGTAAATCCAATTCCGGTGAAGGTGGTGAGAGTCTTGAACGTCTTACTATCGGACCGGATGGACTTAACCGGTGTTCTGCTATCAAACAGGTAGCTTCGGGTCGTTTTGGTGTGACTTCCAGATACCTTGTCAGTGCCAACGAGATCCAGATTAAAATGGCTCAGGGTGCAAAACCGGGTGAAGGCGGTCATCTTCCGGGCGGAAAAGTTTATCCGTGGATTGCAAAGACAAGACTTTCCACACCGGGTGTGGCATTGATCTCACCACCGCCGCATCATGATATTTATTCCATCGAGGATCTGGCACAGCTGATCTACGATTTAAAGAATGCGAATCGTTCGGCAAGAATTTCTGTCAAACTGGTATCTGAGGCTGGTGTTGGTACTGTTGCAGCCGGTGTTGCCAAAGCAGGTGCACAGGTTATCCTGATCTCCGGTTATGACGGCGGCACAGGTGCAGCACCTCGAACATCTATCCACAATGCAGGTCTTCCTTGGGAGATTGGCCTGGCAGAAACACATCAGACACTGATCATGAACGGTCTTCGTTCAAGAGTCCGTCTTGAAACGGATGGTAAGCTGATGACAGGCCGTGATGTAGCAATGGCAGCGATCCTTGGTGCAGAGGAATTTGGTTTTGCTACAGCGCCCCTTGTGACAATGGGATGCGTCATGATGCGTGTATGTAATCTGGATACATGTCCGGTGGGTATTGCTACACAGAACCCTGAACTGCGTAAGCGTTTCAGAGGTAAGCCGGAATATGTTGTCAACTTTATGAAATTTGTTGCCCAGGAACTGCGTGAGATCATGGCAAAACTGGGTGTGCATAACCTGGATGAATTAGTGGGACGTTCTGATCTGATCAAAGTCAGAGACGATGTGGATCCTCAGATTTACGGTAAACTGGATCTTTCAGCCATTGTTGAGAATCCGTATCTGCATGAAGAAAAACATCTGTTTATGCCGGAGGATGTTTATGATTTTGGCCTTCAGAAGACCATTGATGAGAAAGTCTTCCTGAAAGAATTCAAGTCTGCACTGGCAGGCAAGAAGAAAAAGAAGATTGAGATTAATGTACGCAATACAGATCGTACACTGGGTACAATTTTCGGGTCCGAGATCACCAAGAAGTATGGCGATACATTGCCGGAAGATCAGTACACGGTGAAGTGCAACGGCAGCGGCGGACAGAGCTTTGGTGCCTTCATTCCTAAGGGACTGACACTGGAACTGTGCGGCGACAGCAATGATTATTTCGGCAAAGGTCTTTCAGGGGGCAAACTGGTGCTTTATCCACCAAAGAATATTAAGTTTGAGTCCAATGAAAATATCATCGTCGGTAATGTTGCCCTTTACGGTGCCACAAGCGGCAAGGCTTATATCAGCGGTGTGGCAGGTGAACGTTTCTGCGTTCGTAATTCAGGTGCAACAGCAGTTGTTGAAGGCGTCGGCGATCATGGCTGTGAATATATGACAGGCGGCCGTGTGGTTGTTCTCGGACGCACAGGCAAGAATTTTGCAGCCGGTATGAGCGGCGGTATTGCCTATGTTCTGGATGAAAACAGAGATTTATATAAACGTGTCAATAAAGAATTAGTTTCCATTGATACGGTGACATCCAAATATGATGTTATGGAGCTGAGAGATATGATCCAGGCGCATGTGGACAATACAGGTTCTGCCATTGGCAAAGAGATTCTTGACAACTTCTCTGAATATCTGCCGAAGTTCAAGAAGATCATACCGCATGATTACAGTCATATGCAGACAGCCATTGTCCATATGGAAGAAAAAGGTCTGACATTTGACCAGGCACAGATTGAAGCATTTTACGCAAGTAAGAGAGGATAGGAGGGGATAACAATGGGAAAACCAACCGGATTTTTAGAATATGAGAGAGAAACAGGGTGTGTCATTTCACCTGAGGAACGTATTCAGAATTTTAACGAATTCCATATCCCTCTGAGCAGTGAAATGCAGCAAAAGCAGGGCGCAAGGTGTATGGACTGCGGTGTACCGTTTTGTCAGTCTGGTATGATGATCGGCGGTATGGTATCGGGCTGTCCGCTGAATAACCTTGTACCGGAATGGAATGATCTGATTTATAACGGCAACTGGGAACAGGCATGGCGTCGTCTGATGAAGACAAACAGCTTTCCTGAATTCACATCACGTGTCTGCCCGGCTTTGTGCGAGGCAGCGTGTACTTGCAATTTAAACGGAGCCCCGGTTTCTGTTAAGGAAAATGAACATGGTATTATTGAATACGGTTATGAACATGGCTTGATGAAAGCAGATCCACCGAAGGTAAGAACCGGCAAGCGAATTGCAGTTGTGGGTTCCGGCCCTTCCGGACTGGCAGCCGCAGATCAGCTGAACAAACGTGGCCATCAGGTGACAGTTTTCGAGAGAAGTGACCGTGTAGGCGGACTTTTGATGTACGGTATTCCGAATATGAAACTGGACAAAGCGGTCATCGAACGCCGTATTAACATTATGAAAGAAGAAGGCATTGAATTCGTAACAGGTGCGGATATCGGCAATAATTATAAGGCTTCCAGACTGCTCAAAGAATATGACAGCGTGATCCTGGCCTGTGGTGCATCGAATCCGAGAGATATCAATGTGCCGGGGCGTGAAGCAAAAGGTATCTATTTTGCCGTTGACTTCCTGAAGAAGACAACAAAGAGTCTTTTGGATTCAAATTTTGAGGACGGCAATTTCATTTCTGCCAAAGGTAAAAATGTGCTTGTTATCGGCGGCGGTGATACAGGCAATGACTGTGTCGGCACATCTATCCGTCTGGGGGCTCAGAATGTCATTCAGCTGGAAATGATGCCGAAAGCGCCGGATCAGCGTGCAGAGAGCAATCCATGGCCGGAATGGCCGAAAATCTGCAAGACAGATTACGGCCAGGAGGAAGCCATTGCATTATATGGTCATGATCCTCGAATTTATGAGACAACGGTGAAATCCTTTATCGCCAATGATAATGGTGAAGTCTGTGCTGCAGAATTAGTGAAACTGTCATGGCAGAAAGACCCTGAGTCAGGACGTATGGTGATGCATGAAATCGAAGGCAGCAATGAGATTATTCCAGTCGATCTGGTGCTTATTGCAGCAGGTTTCCTTGGCAGTCAGAGTTATGTCACAGATGCTTTTGGTGTAGAGGTGGACGGCAGAACCAATGTCAAAACAGAACCGGGCCATTATCATACAAGCGAAGAGAAAGTCTATGTGGCCGGAGATATGCATAGAGGACAGTCACTGGTTGTATGGGCGATCAGAGAAGGTAGAGAGGCTGCAAAATGTGTGGACATTAATCTGATGGGGTATACAAACCTTGATTAGTCGATACGCAGATTGACGAAAGATTGACGGCGTGCAATCAGATGCATAATAGAGGAACCCTAAACGGGCACATTCATGTACAGGTATACTCGCGTTGCCTGGTCTACGTGCTACTTCGGTCGGTGCTAACGAAAGTCCACTGGACTTTCAGCACCGTTGGCAGCGGTACATAAGATGCTAAAGGACAGCATCTAAGTACCGGCCACGTCAGAAGCACCTGTACATGAATGTGCCCGTTTAGGTTCCATTTTGTTGTTTTTTGATGCACGCCTGTTTTATTGGCCGACAAAAAAGTTTTGACTAAAATCAAATGGTTCGTATGATTTATTTTGAGGTGTAGGGCTGTTTTTATTTAATGATGGCATATTTTTATATATGTGGACAGGGATGGCTTTTGGATAAGAGGTATGGTAGAATAGTTGATAGTACAGATATTTTGAGGAAGTTGGAGAGAAGATAGGAGTATAGGCATGATTTTCGAAAAAACAGTTACATTAAAGGATGGCAGAAACTGCCTTTTGAGGAATGGCGTTACCAGTGATGGGAAGGCAGTTCTGGATGTTTTTAATCGGACTCATGAGGAGACAGATTATCTGCTGACTTATTCGGATGAGAATCGTTTTACGGCTTCTCAGGAAGCAGATTTTTTGCAGAGGAAAACAGATAGTGCGAATAACGTTGAAATTATTGCGGTGGTGGATGATGTTGTGGCTGGGACTGCCGGGATTGATGCTTTGGGAATGCGGGATAAAATCAAGCATCGAGCGGTTTTTGGCATTGCCATTACAAAGGAGTTCTGGGGACTCGGCATCGGAAAGTATCTGATGGAGGCATGCATTGAGTGTGCCAGAGAAGCTGGGTATCTTCAGCTGGAACTGGAAGTTGTTGCTGAGAATGAGAGGGCAGTTGAAATGTACAGGAGAGCAGGATTCATTGAATATGGAAGAAATCCGAAGGCTTTTCGTCTGAGAACAGGGGAATATCAGGAATTGATTGACATGCGTCTGGAATTAAAATAAAACGAATCTTGATATTTCCATGTTAAAAAAGCAACGATATTTGCAAATTTTTAATACTTTTTTATAATAATTTAATGGTAACGGTTGACTTTCCCAAAAAAATCGGATAATATTTAAGGCATGACTAGTATGCAGATTGTATGATTACATCTGCATAATTTATGCTCAAAATTAAACGTTTAAGAAAGAGAAAGGAGTTTAATTATGAATCTCATGTATGTCGCAGTTATCTGCGCACTCATCGGTCTGGTATTCGCCTTTGTTTTGACAAAGAGAGTTAATTCTGTAGATGCCGGTACAGACCGTATGAAAGAAATCGCTTCTGCTATCGCAGAAGGTGCAAGAGCATTCCTTTTTGCTGAATACAGAATTCTTGCAATCTTTATCGTAGTGCTCTTCGTTGTTCTTTGCTTCTTAAGAAATCCACTTACAGCAGTTTGCTTCCTTTGCGGTGCTGTTCTTTCTATCATCGCCGGTTATTGTGGTATGACAGTAGCTACTAAGGCGAATGTCAGAACAGCCAATGCAGCAAGAACAAGTGGTATGAACAAAGCACTTAATGTTGCATTCTCTGGTGGTGCCGTTATGGGTATGTGTGTTGCAGGCCTTGGTCTTCTTGGTGTAGCTGGTCTGTATGTGATCACAGGTGATGCAGATGTTCTTTTTGGTTTCTCCCTTGGTGCATCTTCTATCGCTCTTTTTGCCCGTGTTGGTGGTGGTATTTATACAAAAGCTGCTGACGTTGGTGCTGACCTTGTAGGTAAGGTAGAAGCTGGTATCCCTGAGGATGACCCTCGTAATCCTGCTACAATCGCCGATAACGTAGGTGATAACGTAGGTGACGTTGCCGGTATGGGTGCTGACCTTTTCGAGTCTTATGCAGGTTCTCTTATTTCTGCTATCACTCTTGGTCTTGCAGGTTCTTTCGGTGCGATCACACTGGATACAGCGAAAGCTGCAATCTTCCCTGCAATCTTATCTGCTCTGGGTATCGTTGCTTCTGTTATCGGTACATTCATGGTACAGGGTAAAGAAGGCGGTAACCCACAGAAAGCCCTCAACAGAGGTGAATATACAGCTGATGCCATTGTTGTTATCGGTGCCATTGCATTGTCTGTATATTATCTTGGTTCTATCATGCCTGCTGTTGCTATCATCGCTGGTCTGATCGTTGGTCTGATCATCGGTATTATCACAGAGGTTTATACATCCGGTGATTACGGCTCAGTTAAGAAGATTGCTGAACAGTCTGAAACTGGTGCTGCTACAACAATTATTTCCGGTCTTGCTGTAGGTATGCAGTCCACAGCTATTCCGCTTGTACTGATCTGTGTAGGTATCTTTGTTGCTTACAAGTGCTGCGGCCTTTACGGTATCGCACTTGCAGCTGTAGGTATGCTTTCTACAACAGGTATCACAGTTGCTGTTGATGCTTATGGTCCTATCGCTGATAATGCCGGTGGTATCGCAGAAATGTCTTACCTTGATGAGTCCGTTCGTGAAATCACAGACTCCCTTGATGCTGTAGGTAACACAACAGCTGCTATGGGTAAAGGTTTCGCTATCGGTTCTGCTGCACTGACAGCTATGGCACTTTTCATGTCCTACGCTCAGCAGGTTAACCTTTCAGCAATCAACATTCTTTCTTATACAACAATTATCGGTCTTCTGATCGGTGGTATGCTGCCATTCCTTTTCTCAGCTTTCACAATGGAATCTGTATCTAAGGCTGCATATTCTATGATCGAGGAAGTTCGTAGACAGTTCAGAGAGATTCCTGGTATCATGGAAGGTAAGAGCAAACCTGATTATACAAAGTGTGTAGATATTTCTACAAAGGCTGCTCTTCGTGAAATGATTATTCCTGGCGTTATGGCAGTTATTGCTCCAATCATCATTGGTTTCCTTCTTGGTACAGAAGCTGTAGGCGGTATGCTTGCAGGTTCCCTTGTAACAGGTGTTATGATGGCGATCTTCATGTCCAACGCAGGTGGTGCTTGGGATAATGCTAAGAAATACATTGAGAACGGCAATCACGGCGGCAAGGGTTCTGAAGCTCATAAAGCTGCAGTTGTTGGTGATACAGTCGGTGACCCATTCAAGGATACATCAGGCCCTGCTATCAACATCCTGATCAAACTGATGACAATCGTTGCATTAGTATTCTCTTCAGTATTTATCGGTATTCTTAACTAATTATGAATCATCACTACATAGAATCTATGTAGACAACATAAAAGCGGTATCGTTCATTTGAACGGTATCGCTTTTTTTTGTTTTTTGGTGTATACTTAATAACAGCGGCCCGGAGATTTGGATGAACACTATGTCTGCGGAGCAGACCCAGGTTTCATATGAAAATGCGCGGGTAAATCTTGAATTATCATGGAGGTTCTATCAAATGAGCGAAGTTATCAATAATATGAAGACAAGAAGAAGTATCAGAAAATATAAACCGGATATGATTCCGGAGAATGTGCTCAATCGGATTATCGAAGCGGGCACCTATGCAGCAACGGGTATGGGCAAGCAGTCACCCATCATTATTGCGGTGACGAATAAAGAAATCCGTGACAAGTTTTCGAAGATGAATGCAGAGATCATGGGTGTGGATTCTGATCCATTTTATGGTGCACCGGTTGTGCTGATTGTTCTGGCAGATAAAGCAAGACCAACCTATGTTTATGACGGCAGTCTGGTGATGGGCAATCTCATGCTTGCTGCTCATGCAGAAGGCATTGGCAGCTGCTGGATTCACAGAGCCAAAGAGGAATTTGAATCCGCAGAAGGCAAGGCCTTCTTAAAGTCACTTGGTATTGAAGGCGATTATGAAGGTATTGGCCACTGTGTGCTGGGATATACAGATGGAGAAGAGCCAAAAGCCATGCCTAGAAAAGAGAATTACGTTTACTGCGTGAAATAAAAAGGAAGCGGGGAAATAGAGAATGAGAGCTTATGAACGTTTATTAAATTATGTCGTTGTCCACACAGCCAGTGATGAATTCAGTGAGACAACACCAACCACCCAGCGTCAGTTTGATCTGGCGAACATGCTGGTTCCTGAAATGAAGGCACTTGGCATTGAAGATGCACGTGTCAGTGATTTATGCTGTGTGTACGGCACACTGCCAGCAACACTGGGATATGAGGATGCGCCGGCTATCGGTCTGATTGCCCATCTGGATACAGTGCCGGATTTCTGTGGTGAGCATGTGAAGCCGAGAATTATTGAGAATTATGACGGTGGGGACGTCGTACTGGGAGACAGCGGAAGAACACTGAGCCCGGCACAATTTCCACATCTGCCGTCTTTAAAGGGCAGAACACTGATTGTAACAGATGGTACAACAGTGCTTGGCGCGGATGACAAAGCCGGTATTGCGGAGATCATGACAGTTGTTGAACATCTGATCAAAGAAAACATTCCGCACGGCAAGATCTGTATTGCTTTTACACCGGATGAAGAAGTGGGAAGCGGTGCCTCAGCCCTTGATCTGGATGCGTTTGGTGCGGATTATGCCTATACCATCGACGGCGGCGAAGAAGGCGAAATCACCTATGAGAATTTCAATGCCTGTGCAGCCAAATTTGTGATCAACGGTTTCAATGTCCATCCGGGAAGTGCCAAAGATACGATGATCAATGCATTGAACGTGGCATGGGAGCTGCATCAGATGCTGCCGGCAGCGGACAGACCGGAACATACGGAAGACTATGAAGGCTTCTATCATCTGACAGATATGAGCGGTAATGTAGAAAAGGCCGAGATGCAGTATATTGTCAGAGATCATGATCTGGCGGCCTTTGAACTGCGCAAAAAAGAACTGCAGCATATCCAGGCTGTCTTAAATGGCCGTTATGGTGAAGGCACTGTGGAACTGACCATTACAGAGCAGTACCGCAATATGTCCGAGAAGATTCTGCCGCATTTCCATCTGATCGAGAATGCGAAAGCAGCTGCTGAGGAAATTGGCCTGAAACCGCTGATCGTGCCTGTCAGAGGCGGTACAGACGGTGCACAGCTCAGTTTCAGGGGACTGCCTTGTCCGGATATCGGTACAGGTGGTTATGCTTATCATGGTCCTTATGAGCATATCACAGCAGAGGGCATGGATCTGTCTGTTGATCTGATCCTCGGCGTTTTGAAGCGCTACGCATCTTTTAAGGCTGGTGAATAAGTTGAAACAGGAAGTTTCATTTCGAATGGAAAGACCGGATCTTCTGAAGGCTGGTGATGAAGTGGAGATGAGCGAATCCAAGCTGAACACTCTGGCAGGCACCATGTATTATTATACAATTGAACCGGCATTGGCCATGAGCGACAATATTCCGGCACTTCGGAGATTGACAAGCCTGCATGCCACAGTCAAGGAAGTCAAGTATGAAAACAGTGTCTATACGGTGGTTGCATATTGTGAGTAGACCGACCGGAATGTTGTTTTGGGAATGTGTCGGACTATTGAAGAAAATGGCGAAAAAAGGGCATTTCTGCGATATTTTTAAGCCTTTTGGTATTCAAGAATATAGGAATTCCTTTGACTTTTGAGGTTAAGTATGGTATGCTGAACATGCTGCAAGAATAACCTGCAGTAAGACCCATTTTTAATTTTTGGAGGACTTTGGAATGAACAAAGGTACAGTAAAGTGGTTCAACAATCAGAAGGGATTCGGTTTTATTTCCGATGAGCAGGGCAATGATGTATTCGTACATTATTCAGGCATCCAGTCCAATGGCTTTAAGTCACTGGAAGAAGGTCAGGAAGTAGAATTCGAAGTCATCGAAGGCCAGAAGGGACCACAGGCAGTGAATGTCGTTAAGTTATAATCCTTCATGCAGTGTGCCTTTTCTAAGATATATTATATTGATTACGAAGTTTGTATTTTTTATTTTAAATGTTAGAATAAGCAGTTGTTTAGAGCGATTATCAGAGAGGGCTATCCGGTTGGATAGCCCTTTTTGCAATGATGCACAGGCAGATTCGCTGAGATGGGCGAAAACGTTTGTGCAGCGCAGGGGTGCATCCATTCTGTATTGACTTTTTTTAAAACTCCATATATGATGATAAGAGGAATTTAAGCGATATTTTAAGATGAAAAAGAGAGGATTAAATGTTTAGAAATTATCTTGATAAAATAGAACGTGATGAGGATGTGCGTAAGAATCTGATCGAGCTGCGCAAACTTTTAAAAACAGAACCCGGCAGTGCAGCCTGGCAGCGTGATCGCCAGAGATGCCTGTCTCTGATGCTGAAGCTTTTGAAGCATGAAGATGCCAAAGTCAGGAAGAATGCGGCATTGATTCTTGGCGAGATGGGATGTCAGGATGCATTGGATGCCCTGTTTTATGCTTATGAATGCGAGGAGAAGCTTTTTGTAAAGAGTGCTTATCTGACAGCCATGAGTCAGTTGGATTACAGGACGTATTTAAACGCTTTCAGGGAGCGGATGGAAGAACTGATGCAGATGGAGATGACGCCGGAGAATCAGAAGCATCTGAATGAGGAATTGAAGCTTTTAAGGGATATGCTGTTGATTGTGGAGAAGCCGGTGAAGCATACATTTACAGGCTATTCGGTGCCTTCAGAGATGATTTTGCTGACCAGTCCCGGGATGGAGCAGCTGACCATTGATGTGATGCCGAGAAATGTGAGAGATGCGGCCAAGGCAATGAGAAGCGGTGTGCGCATTCTGGCAGAACGTCCGGGAGAACTTTTCGGTATCCGTACAGTGAAGGGCTTTATGTTCCGCTTCTGTGCCAATCCGTTGAAGGCAACAGACTATCAGGCTGTTGCAGCAGCCATTTACAGTGCCGGACTGTTAGAATATCTGAAGAAGCGTCATGAAGGTGACGGCCCTTTTTATTTCAGAATTGATCTGCGGACGAAGCTGGTTTTGAATGAAAAGAGTCAGTATGTGAAGCGTCTGGGGGCAGAACTGGAACGTTTGTCCGGACATCATCTGCAGAATTCCGCGTCCAATTATGAATGTGAACTGCGGATCACAGAGAATAAGCAGGGACAGTACAGTGTTTATTTGATTTTACATACGATAGCAGACAGTCGGTTCAGCTATCGCCGCAATGCTATTGCCACATCAATGCACCCGGTGAAGGCAGCGGAAGTTGTTTCAATTGTCTCTGAATATCTGGCGGATGATGCGGATGTGTTGGATCCATTCTGTGGTACAGCGACGCTTTTGATCGAGCGGTATCGTAAGAAGAAGGCTGCACATCTTTATGGCGTGGATATTTTCGGAGAGGCGATTGACGGAGCCAGAGAAAATGCAAGTCTGGCGAATGTACCGTCTTACTTTATTAACAAGGATTTTGCGGAGTTTTCCCATAGTTATACTTTTGATGAGGTATTGACAGAACTGCCGGCGGGAAGTGACAAGATGACGCCGGATGTGCTGATGACTTTATATAAGAACTTTGTCAGAAAGCTGAACCAGTGGATGACTCCAGGAGGCTATGCGATTGTTGTGACAACAGAGAAGGAATATCTCTTATCTCTGGCTGCAAGGTCCGGCTATCTGAAAGCAGAGAAAGAGTGGGCACTTTCCGGCAAAAAAACGCAGTACGTGGTTGTTTTAAGATACAGAGGTTGATGTGATGACCCGGCTTTATTCAATAGGTGACGTTCATGAGATGACGGGGCTTTCAGTATCGGCACTGCGTTATTATGCCGATATGAAGGTTGTCTGTCCTGTCAGGATCGATAGACAGACGGGGTACCGCTATTATGATTTTGATGATATTCAGAGACTCAAAACCGTCGGATATCTCAAGAAGGCGGGATTTTCCCTGGCGGAGATCACGGTTGTGATGGAGGCTGCTTCGGAGGAAAAACGACGGCTGCTGATGTCGGAGCGAATGGAACAGACACAAAAGCAAATGAAGCGTCTGAAGGAACGAATGTCTATGATGGAGTGGTTGACGAGCCAGAACCCTGCACCGGAGGCGGGGCATGAGAGCTACAGGATCCATCAGAAGCAGATGGATTCTCGAAGAGTTTGGATGACAGAAACGGCGAAGCCATGTGGGGTAGAGGATTTCTATCGGCAGACAGGTGTGCTGATGGCTGAGGAAATGGCAGATTTTCAGAAAATGCGCGGTTATTTATTGGAAGAAACAGCATTTATGGAGGGAAAAAAGCTGGCCATTGAAGGCAGCTTTATCTCAGGCGGAGATTGTGTTTCTGCTGAGAAGAACCAGTCTATCCTGCCGAAGGGCAATTATATCTGTATGACTACGGCCATTTTCAGGGAGGATAAGTGGATTCGCGCCCTTTCACGGTATTTTGTGGAAAAGGACATGCGTCCAAGGATCATCCTGGCTGTTTTAAAGCACAAAGATTTTTATAACTGGAGGCATTCTCTGTACGAAGTGCAGATACTGGTATAACAGGCAGCGAATTATTTTTATTTGCGGCATGCCGGGCAGCTTTGTTACAGGGAGATAAATTAATGAATATACAATTAATAGGCATTAGCCACAAAACAGCGCCTGTACAGATACGGGCTCTGTTTGCGTTTACAGATGAAAATAAAAAAGAACTGATGACGCGTATCTGTACGCAGAAGGAAATTCGGGAATGTGTACTGCTCTCAACCTGCAACCGGACAGAGTTGTATACCGTCAGCGAAGAAAATATTTCTGTGCGCAGCGTGATGACTGCAATGCAGCGGATCATGCTTGATATGGCCGGAATCGGTGATGCAGGCGAGGTGTCGGAGCATTTGCGGTTTTATCAGGGAACACAGGCGGTGCGCCATTTGTTTTATGTGGCGGCGGGGCTGGATTCAATGGTTTTGGGTGAGGATCAGATTCTCGGTCAGGTGAAAGAAGCCCACAGGACAGCTATGGAGGATGGTTTCAGCGGAACATGGTGCAACAGCCTTTTTCGGATGGCAGTGACAGCGGCCAAGAAAGTCAAGACAGAGACGAAGCTTTCAGGCATTTCTGTTTCAACGGCTACATTGGCGGTGAAAGCGGCGGAAATGTATTTTGGAAGCCTGGAGAATAGAAAGATACTGGTTATTGGTGCCACTGGTAAAATCGGACAGATTATGATGAAAAATATTGCTGCGGATCATCATGTACAGCTATATGCTGCTTCCAGACAGCTGAAATCGGGAGAAAAAGCGGTTCTGGGAACGGATACTCTGTCGGATGGCCATGGAACGAGACATCAGCAGACAGAAGAATATGTGCAGATTGCCTATGCAGACCGTTATCGACTGGCCAACGAGATGGATGTGATTATCAGTGCCACAGCCAGTCCGCATTACACATTGACGAAAGAGGGATGGCAGTCTGGCGTCATCCAAAAGCGCAGAAGAATCCTCATTGACATGGCAGTTCCTATGGATATTGAGGCGGGCATTGAAGACGAGGAGAACAGCCTTTGTCATCTGGATGAGCTGACAAGTCTGTCCGAGAAGAATCAGCATCTGCGTTTTGAAGCGGCTGACAGGGCTCGGGAGATGTTGGAGGAGGATATTGATGATTTCAGGCGTTGGGCTTTGTTTCAACAGAACAGACCGCTGATGGATAGCTTCAGGGAGCATCTTCTGGCAGATATGGCAGCGAATCCGGAGAAAGGGCTGAACAAGTTCTTTTATCGAGCCAGAGAGGCGGCAGATACGGAGCAGCTTGAGATGTTTTTTGAAGTGTTGAGACAATCTGAGGAGGCGCGGGAAAATGGCTGATTTTCCGTTGTTTATCAAAATGGATGGCCGAAAAGTCATGGTCATCGGCGGCGGTTCGGTGGCGCTTCGGAAGATACGGATTTTAACGGATTACGGTGCAGATATCAGGATTATTTCGGGAGAAGTACGGGATGAATTAAAGATGCTGGCTGAGGCGGGCAGGCTTGAATGGCAGAAAGAAAATTTGACGGAAAAGCACCTGTCTGAGTTGGATGAAGCTTTTCTCGTGATCTGTGCATCGAATGATGAGACGGTGAATGTGATGGCAGCCGATTATTGTCAGAAACGCCATATACTGGTGGATTGTGCCAAACCGGGAGAAAATTCGGACTGTGTGTTCCCATCGGTGGTCAGACGGGGCAATGTAGTCGTTGGTATCAGTACATCCGGCGGGGTACCGGCTCTGACAAAACATCTGCGGGAGAAAATCGAAGCAGTGATACCGGAATGGTATGGTGACTTTGAGGGGACACTCCGCGACAAGCGCAGACAATTAAAACAGTCTGATCTTAGTCAGGCAGAGAGGCGACAGTCCTTAAGGCAATGGATTGCAAAAGAAGAGAAAATCAGAGAGGAGGGCAAGGGCCAATATGAAAATCGGAACGAGGAAGAGCCGTCTGGCCATGGTGCAGACGGAAATGGCGGCGGAGGCCATTAAAACAGCTTTTCCATCCGTGCCAATAGAGATTAACGGTTATGAAACGAAGGGAGATCAGCAATTAAATCGGTCATTGGCCGCTTTCGGCAGCAAGGGCGCTTTTACAAAAGAGCTGGAGACAGCGATGTTGGAAGGAAGAATCGATCTGGCGGTGCACAGCGCCAAGGATCTGCCTGTTGAATTACCGGAAGGACTGACAGTGGGGGCTGTCCTTCAAAGAGGTGACAGCCGTGATGTATGGGTCAGTCTCCGAAAGGAATTTTCTGAAATTGAGGCATGTCGGGGAAAAGTGATTGTGGGAACCGGCAGTCTCAGACGGGCACTTCAGATCCGTCAAATGTGTAACGGCGTAGAGATTAGAGACATCCGGGGCAATGTGCCTACTAGGCTGAAAAAGCTGTCAGAGGAGCTGTTTGATGGGATTATTCTGGCTGCAGCCGGTTTAAAACGGCTGGGATACCTGTCGGATGCCTGTGATGAGACAGGTTGTTTTGAGGCGGAAGGACAGACATTCTTTTATGAAATTCTTCCTAAGGAACAATTCTTTCCGGCAGCGGGGCAAGGTATTATTGCTGTTGAAACAAGGCAGCATGACTGTGAGGACTGCATGCAGGCCATTCATGATGAACAGACGTGGCAGATGTTTCTGGCAGAGCGAGCCTTCCTGAAAGCCATTGGCGGCGGCTGCAATGAGGCAGCAGCTGTAGATACGGCTGTGGATGAAGAGAGGATGACGGTGAGGGCACGGTATGCAGCAGACGGAGCACATATGAAGGAAATATCTGTATCAGGGACACGATACGGCGACAGGATGAAAGACCGGCAAATGGCGGTTGATCTGGGATGTCGGGCAGCTCAAAAGCTTCAGAGCGGCAAGGTCTATCTGATCGGTGCAGGACCGGGAGATACAGGGCTGATCACTATGAAAGGTATAGAAGCACTGAAAGAAGCCGATGTGGTTGTCTATGACCATCTGGCGTCGGCATCTCTTTTAAATGAGACGAAGGATGCAGCTGAGTGGATCGATGCAGGCAAGTTCGCAGGAAACCACAGGATGAAACAGTCAGAAATTGAACAGCTGCTGATCGAAAAAGCGATGGCAGGTCATGTTGTTGCCAGATTGAAGGGCGGAGATCCGTTTATATTTGGCCGGGGCGGTGAAGAAGCACTGGCACTGACGGCAGCAGGCATTGACTATGAAGTGATTCCCGGGGTGTCATCGGTCTACAGTGCACCGGCCTATGCAGGTATTCCGATCACCCATCGGGGAAAAGCTTCGTCTTTTCATGTGATCACCGGTCATGAGGATCCTGCCAAGGGGGAAAGTTCGCTGGACTATGACATTCTGGCCAGAGAAGAAGGAACCCTTGTCTTTCTGATGGGACTTTCAAGGTTGAGACAGATCAGTGATCAGTTGATTGAAAAGGGCAAAGATGCCCGGACACCGGCAGCGGTTATCGCTTCAGGAACAACTGCCAGACAGCGCTGTGTAACAGCAGATCTTAGCAGGATTGCCGAGACTGCAGAAGAAGCGTCCATTCAGCCGCCGGCGATTCTTGTTGTGGGGGATGTGGTCAATCTTAAGGAAACGGTTGACTGGCAGCAGCCAGGGCCTCTTTCAGGCAGGAAAATCCTTGTAACAGCCACAGAAATCATTGCACGACCGCTGGCAGAGCACATCAGACGGCTTGGCGGAGAACCGGTGGTGATGAGCCTGATCGGTGTCAAGGGGCAGGAGATGAGCAGTATAAAGGCGGTTCTGACCTCTCCGGGAAAACGCTGGCTTGTATTTACCAGCAGAAACGGAGTACGATTCTTCTTCGAGCAGATGAAAAAGGAGCAGGTGGATATCAGAAGTCTTGGAGACAGCAGGATTGCGGTCATGGGTGCCGGAACCCGCAAAGAACTGGAGAATTGGGGCTGTTATGCGGATCTGGTGCCGGAACAGTCATGTAGTGAATCACTGGCAAAAGCCCTGTGTGCGCATGCTGAACCGGATGAAGTCATCTGTCTGTTCAGGGCCGAAGAGGCTTCAGATGTTCTGACAAAGAGGCTGCGGGAAAAACAGTACCGTGTGGTGGACATTCCGACGTACCGCACAGAGATCATGTGGAAAAAGCGGGAACTTTTAAGAGAAATGTTGGAAGATGTGGATGCGGTAACTTTCTGTAGTGCATCAGCGGTCAGTGCCTTTGTACAAATGACAGAGGGACATGACTTGGTGGCAAAGACAATCTGTATCGGACCGGTGACAGCGCAAGCTGCCAAAAAAGCGGGGCTTCATATAGATAAAGTAGCAGAACAATACGATTTGGAAGGATTGACAGAAGCACTTTGTGCTATACTGTCTCAGTAAGCAATAAGCAGACTTTAGCAAGCCGCGGGAATGCAGTTGCGTGTTCGGTGCCTGATAGGTATCGGATAGTGAAATAAAATGAGGTGATTAAAAGATGAATTTAACCAGAAGACCAAGACGTTTAAGAAGAACCGCACAGATTCGTAATCTGGTGCATGAGGTAGATGTCAGATGTGATGATCTGATCTATCCTGTTTTTGTGACGGAGGGCGAGAATGTACAGTCACCGATTGAATCTATGCCGGGAATTTACCATTATTCTCTGGACAGACTGGCTATTCATTTGAAAGAAGTGTGGGAGAAAGGTGTGCGTGCCGTTATTTTTTTCGGGGTGCCGGATCATAAGGATGCCTGCGGAAGCGGTGCTTACGACCCGGATGGGATTGTACAGCGTGCCTTGAGAATGACAAAGAAACTTTATCCGGAAATGATCTGTATTGCGGATATCTGTCTTTGCGAATACACCGACCATGGTCACTGCGGCGTCATTAAAGACGGGGAAGTGCTAAATGACGAGACACTGGAACTCTTGTCAAAGGCGGCTGTCAGCTGTGCCGCAGCAGGTGCAGATATTGTGGCGCCTTCGGATATGATGGACGGCAGAATCGGACATATGCGGCATGCATTGGATGAGGCAGGATATGAGCATACATTGATCATGGCTTACAGTGTTAAATATGCCTCTGCTTTTTACGGCCCATTCAGAGAGGCAGCAGATTCTGCACCGGCTTTTGGCGACAGAAAGAGCTATCAGATGGATTTCAGAAACCGGAAGGAAGCCCTTGTGGAAACGGAACTGGATGTGGAGGAAGGTGCAGATATCCTCATGGTGAAGCCGGCTCTGGCTTATCTGGATATTGTCCATATGGTGAATGAGACCTTTGATCTGCCTTTGTGCACCTATAGTGTCAGCGGTGAATATGCCATGATGAAAGCTGCGGCTATGAATGGCTGGATTGATGAAAAGCGCGTGGTGATGGAGAGCATGATCGCTATGAAACGTGCCGGGGCAAAGATGATTATTACGTATTATGCACCGCAGATTGCAGAGTGGCTGCGGGAAGATGAGGAACAGAGATAATGAACAGTCAGGAAATATTTTCAAAGGCATGCGAGTTGATGCCGGGGGGAGTCAACAGCCCTGTACGGGCCTACAGAGCGGTGGGAATGACACCGCCTTTTATCGAGAGAGCAGAAGAATCACACATTTTTGATGTAGACGGCAATAAATACGTAGATTATGTGGGATCATGGGGACCGATGATTCTGGGACATGCCAGAGAGGAAGTTGTCCGTGCAGTGACAACAGCGGCAGTTCGTGGAACCAGTTTTGGAGCACCTACCAATGGGGAAGTGGAGCTGGCAGAGCTGATCCGAACCGCAGTCCCTTCCATGGAAATGATGCGTATGGTCAATTCAGGTACAGAGGCGGTGATGAGTGCCATCCGTGCTGCAAGAGGTTATACAGGCAGGGATTATATTGTGAAATTTGAGGGCTGTTATCATGGCCATTCGGATGGCCTGCTGGTGAAAGCCGGGTCAGGGCTTCTGACAGAGAATGTACCAGACAGCGCCGGTGTGCCTAAGGCTTTCACAGATACAACGCTGATTGCCAGATATAATGATCTGGACAGTGTCAGAAAACTGTTTGAACAGTACGGGGACAAGATCGCAGCATTGATCGTTGAGCCTGTAGCTGCCAATATGGGAGTTGTACCGCCGGAAGAAGGCTTTCTTCAGGGGTTGCGTGATATCACGAAGCAATACGGCGCCGTGCTGATTTTTGATGAAGTTATTACCGGTTTTCGTCTGGCTCTTGGCGGTGCCCAGTCCTATTACGGTGTTACACCGGATATGACCACCTTCGGCAAAATTGTCGGCGGCGGTATGCCGATGGCTGTTTACGGCGGACGGAGAGAGATCATGGATTGTGTTTCACCGGCGGGACCGGTTTATCAGGCAGGAACTCTTTCAGGTAATCCTGTGGCTGTGGCTGCAGGAACTGCCATGTTGAAATTATTGATGGATGATACCGCCGTTTATGATCGTCTGGAAGAAAAATCCGCCAGAATTGAGAATGCTTTCAGAAAAGCTGTGGAAAAATATCATATAAAGGCTCAGGTGAACAGAGTCGGTTCACTGATGAGTATTTTCTTCACCGACAGACCGGTAAAGAGTTTTGATGATGTACAGACTTCTGATTTGGCACAGTTTGCAAAATATTTCAGAGTAATGAAAGCATACAGCATGTATATTGCGCCGTCTCAGTATGAAGCGTTTTTTGTCAATGATGCTTTGTCAGAGGTTGATTTTCAGATGACGGAAAGAGCCATTGATGCAGCATTGTCCAAATTATTTGATGCATGAAGATAACTATGAGAAACACGCTCCGCGAGTTTCTCAAGTTATCGCGGCAGTCGCCAAGGTCTCGTGCAAGCACGGACTTTGGCTCGTTGCTCGCGTAAATCAGAGAATGAGTCAGACACTGATAGGGTGTTTGACTCATTTGAAATATTCAAAAAGGAACAGGTAGAATTTATGAAAAGAATATTGTTGATGGTCATTAAACTACTGGGGCATGTTCCTGCCTGGTTCTGGCGTATTTGTTCTTTTGCAAAGGATACAGAGGAACAACGGTACAGCATAGAGGAAAAATATAACTATATCCGGGAAATTGCCATCAAAGCCAACAAAGCGGGAAAAGTGACCATTGTCAGCAGCGGAGAGGAGAACCTGCCGGAAGAAGACGGTTATATTCTCTATCCGAACCATCAGGGAATGTTTGATGTGCTGGCTTTTCTTGAGACGATGAAGCGGCCTTTTTCTCTGGTGTTTAAACAGGAAGTGAAGGATATTATTCTGTTAAAGCAGATCAGAGAGGCACTTCACTATATTCCTATGGACAGAAGTGATATGAAACAGTCCATGAAGGTGATTCTGGAAGCTTCCAACCGTGTGAAAGCAGGAGAGAACTTTTTGATTTTTGCAGAGGGAACGAGGAGCCGGAAGGGCAATGAAATCCTTCCTTTTAAGGCGGGCGCCTTTAAGGCGGCCACAAGGGCGAAAGCGCCGATTGTTCCGGTGGCACTGCTTGACAGTTATGCACCCTTTGACAGAAGCACCACAGAGCCTGTAACTGTGCAGATCCATTATATGAAACCGATGTATTATGAGGAATATGCCGGTATGAAGACAACGGAGATTGCATTGGAAGTGGAGAAGCGGATCAGAGAAGAAATTCATATGCGTATGAAGGCAGAGTAGTTGTTCAGAGTCGGACATAAGTGATATAAAATGATATCTGGCTCTGAATAAAAAAACAGTGCAGCTTTTAGCTGCACTGTTAAAAAATCAATTTTTAATTGTTGATGAAATTCTGTTCAGATTAGATCAAACCGACAACAACGAATGTTACACAAACGATGATACCTGATAAGATAAGGTCAACAACACAGAATCCCATGATATCTCTTGCGCCAAGACCTGCGATACCAAGAGCTGGCAGAGCCCAGAATGGCTGAAGAAGGTTTGTCCAAGCATCGCCCCAGGCAATAGCCATACAGGAAACTGCAGGGTCAAGACCCATTTTAACAGTTGCAGGTAATACGATAGGAGCCTGTACTGCCCACTGGCCGCCGCCTGATGGTACGAAGAAGTTAACGATACCGGCGCTCAGGAATGTGAACAGAGGGAATGTGACGTTATTGGAAATAGCAACGAAGAAGTTACTGATAACACCGGCAAGTGAAGGACCGCCTTCTGCAACTGTACCTGTCATGATACCCATGATACCAGCGTAGAATGGGAACTGAAGAACGATACCGCCGGCGCCCTTAACAGCGTCATTAACAGCCTTAACGTAGTTCAGAGGTGTACCATTCAGTAAAACACCGAGTACAAGGAAGATCAGGTTAACGATGTTCAGGTTCAGTGCGTTCAGAGGATTGCCTGCTGCTGCGAAATACTGAACAAGGTAAACAACACCGATGATAACAACGAGCCATGATAATGGTTTGCAATCTTCAAGTTTTTCAGCTGGAGTAGAAGCTTTTCTAACTGTGACTTCTTCTTCAACAAGTAACTTAGGATCAACTGTAACAACTTCATTTGCTGCCGGATGCATCTTAGCATTCAGTAAAGGCATAAGAATCAGGATAACCAGGCAGGCAATTAAGTTCCATGGAGAAAGAACTGTTCTGTCCATACCGATGGATTCTGTCAGAGCACCACCTGTAGCAGCTGTAACAGCTTCTGTAACTTCTGTGATTGTCAGAGGAATAGAACCTGACAGACCAGCATGCCATACAACGAAGCCTGAGTATGCAGAAGCGATCAACAGACGGTAGTCAACGCCTTTAACCTTCTTGGCAATAGATTTTGCAAGAAGAGCACCAACAACCAGACCGAAGCCCCAGTTTAACCATGATGCAACAGTACCAACTACAGTTACAAGAACGATAGCTGAGAAAGGTGTCTTAGCAACGCCTGCAATCTTGTCAAGGAGTCTCTTGACAGGAGGTGCAGTAGCCATAGCTGTACCAAGTACGAGTACGAGAGCCATCTGCATTGAGAATGCTAACAGACTCCAGATGCTCGTGCCCCAGAAGCCTACAACCTGAAGTGGTGTAGCGCCTGCAGCAGGAATTGCTGCGATGAATACGACGATTGTTAATAAGATACAGAAGATAAATGGATCAGGCAAGTATCTCTGTACGATATGTACACAACCATTAGAAATTTTCTTGAGCATAAAAAGTTCCTCCCTTTAATTTGAATTGTGCTCTTTGTTACTTTACAAACAATCTGATATTATTATAAAACTTTTCTAAACAAATTGAAACTATAAAAATATATTATATTATAGAAATTTTGAACTAGTATAGGTGCAAAAAGAGATGAAAAATACGAAATTGACAGACAAGACTGACAATTACAGGATATTAAGTGTATATATTGATAACATTATGCGTAAAACTGAGAACCATGAGCAGCAGACAAGGCTTGTTCTTGATTGTTATACTATTGTTATAGTGCGCAGTGGTAAAATCCACATTGAAGAAAGCGGTCAGCAGATGATTCTCAGGAAGGGCGATGCCGTTTTTTTTGAAAAAGGCAAGATGGCCATCGGCAAGGCATTGAAAGGGGATGAATGCTGGATCATGATCATACAGTTTGATGGCGAAGGTGTTCCGGGAATGCTCCAATATCTTCATATTCAGGATGGGGAACGCTTTAATGTCAGCGGAAACGTCCTGGCGGCGGAACTGGATAGCATGATTCAGACTTGGGAAGCCGGGGAGTATTTCAGAGCATCCGTTATGCTGCAGTCTTTGTTTTTGACGATACATGATATAAGAGGGACGGATTACCGGAGTCTGGATCTGAACACAATTTATGAATATATTCAGGAACATTATGCAGAGCCATTGGATCTGAACAGTTTGTCACATCTTTATGGGACAAGCGTCAGCTATTTTTCCAGAGCATTTAAACAGCATTTTGGTACGGCCCCCATGACGTTTGTCAACGAAGTGCGCATGCATTATGCACGGCTGTTCCTGACAACAACAGAGATGAAGGTTCAGGAGATTGCAGGACATTGTGGATTTGAGAAAATGGAATATTTCTGTTATGTTTTCAAAAAGGTGGAGGGCTGTACGCCGTCGCAGTATCGCCTGAATCGCTGGCATACGGACAAAAATCCTCGTACCGCGGACAGCGGATTAAAAATGGAATCAGGCGGAAATCTTTAAAATTTAATAATATTTTTATAAATAACTATGGACTTTAATCCTCTAAAATGATAAAATGTGTTTGTGTGTGTCGGACAGTGCCTGCTTGCTAAGTAGGAAGTCAGTACTGGACGGCATACGTTCGAATGGCATATTATTATTTATAATGAAGGGGATTTGTGACGACATGAATAAAAAAATTAAAACGCCGGAAGTTGAGCAGTTATTCAAAGGTATGCTTTGTCTGAAGAGCGTGGAAGAGTGCTATGAATTCTTCGAAGATATCTGTACCATCAATGAGCTGCTGTCATTATCACAGCGATTCGAGGTGGCCAGAATGCTTCGCGAGAAGAAGACATACCTTGAGATCGCAGAGAAGACAGGTGCTTCTACTGCAACGATCAGCCGTGTCAATCGTTCACTGAATTATGGTAACGATGGTTATGATATGGTCCTGGATCGCCTGAATGAAGAATAAATTGTTATAAAATAAAGGAATGCACAGGCATTCCTTTATTTTTTGTCCAAAATGGCTTCAATGAGCTGTTTCTTGAGATAAATGTCCAGACTCAGCATACAGATAAATGTAAATTCCCGGAGGGATGCCTGATCAGCCTTCGGAGCATCGGGAAACAGGTCTGCTGACATGTGGAACTGCTTCATAACATTCTCCAGTACTTCCTGAACGAAAGTATCCTCCTTGGAAAAGAGGGTTGTGTAGATGGCCTCCAGATTCAGATCTGCATCCTTATGAAAATACTTGTCCGTCAGAGGCCCCAGAATGGTCTTGATATCGCTGATGGGCAGAAAATTCTTAAAATAGTAAATAAAGATCATCAGAAGAATATGGTCTCTGGAATACTTCTTCTTGTCCGGCGGCGGCAGCAGATGATTCTTCGTGTAGTTGTTGATCATGGTCTTGGTCATGATCTTGTCATCTTCAAAACGGATGGTTTTGGCAAGATGCCGGGTCAGGAATGTTGTAATCTGGTCTACATATAAATCAAGATCCGGCAGCATGGACGCCTTGATATAACTGCCATCGGTATAGCGTTTGAAAACTTCTTCGATGACGGAAGGGATATCGTTGCCTTGTTCCATGATCGGGTTCAGTCCTTTCGTTGAAAATTTATCTCCTTATAGTATAGTCTATAAAATAGCAAAAGGTCAATCAAAAATTGCAATATGTAGTAATGAAAACCATGTTGATGAAAGGCTTGCATTCACTGCCTGCAGATGGTATGCTAAGAGACGAAAATATCCGATTTTTAGTATGGATCGGGAAATGTACAGGAGGTAGACAGCAATGATTAAACGAGCAGAAGATATGGTGAAGTTATACAATGAGCATATGCGAGGCGGAGACGGAACTGTGGAGATTATCCGTTATCTTGAACCTGAGGAGTTTAACGGAAATGCTAAGATGATCGCGAAGCTGGTGCTTAAGCCGGGATGTTCTATCGGCGAGCATACACATGAAGGTGAAGAAGAAATTATTTGTATTGCAAAGGGAAATGCAGAATACAATGACAACGGCACAATGGTGACACTTCATGAAGGGGATTCCTGTGTTTGTCTGGGCGGACAGACACATGGCATCAGAAATGCATCTGATACAGAGAATCTGGAAGCCTTTGCCGTTATTCTTCTGTATTAATCAATGGGTCATTATGAAGAGAATGAAGTTGGACAAAACATGTACAGTGTGTATGATTTTGCTTCTGACGGTGCTGCTTGCAGCATGTGGCAGGGGCAGCAATCAGGAAGCAGCATCTGAAAAGCCGGTAGATATTGTATCCGAAGTCGCGGAGGTCGTCAGCAGTGAGACGGAGACGACTGCGATGGATGAAACGGTTCAAAAGAATTACAAAGTTCTTCTGGATGGAACTTCTGATCAGGAGGCTGTTTATTATCTGATGGATGTGACAGGCAACGGTTCACCGGAACTGATTGTCGGCAAAGAGGCCATGAGTGTTTATTCATGCAATCAGGGAGCAGTGACAACCATTGGTGCAATGGCCATTGATACAGCCTACTTGTCAACGAAGTATGGCTTCTTGGCATTCAACAACCAGAATGATAAGTATGAGCTTGTGCAGTATAAATACGATGGTGAGATGATCACTGAGACGGTGCTTGTGTCTGCGTCTTCTGAAGCTGATTATAAGAGCCAGGCAGATCAGTATCTGGCGGATGCAAGAGAGTTGAAGGCCTATGCACTGGATGACAGAACGCCTTTCGGTGATGAAGCTGCCGAATAGACCGCAGTGCTTGAAGATAATAAACAGAGCATTTGTCAATACAAAAAAGTATTGACAAATGCTCTGAAGGTATGTATGATAAATTTAAATGAATACGGAGCTTGTCTCGGCAAACGAATAATGAAGGCTATAGATTTCTACTGTTTCTGAACATAACAGTTAAGTCTATAGTTTTTTTTATGCAGATAATGAGTGCGATTGGTTAAGAGCAGATCGTTTTCGTTTGTTTTAGTATCCGTACAGAAAGAGGTTATAGCAATGGGAAGAATAGGATGGATAAAAAAGATAATGATTATTGTGCTGGGATCGATGCTTGCAGCATATGGCATCACGTTGGCCTTGTATGCGGGATTTGGAGGGGCGACCCTCGCTATCGTATGGCAGGGCATGTCAAAAACATTTCATATAAGTATTGGTATGGCTTCTCTGATAGTGGCTTTGATAATGATAGTTTTTGTATTTTTTTATGATCGTTCACAGCTGAATATCGGCACAATCTTGTATCAGTTGGTGTACAGTTTTTGTGTAGATTTATTTGCAGATGCCCATGTATATAGTTCACATTTATGGCTAAATGCAGTCATTATGATATTAGGAGTTATGTTGTTTGCTGTCGGTACCGGATTTTATGCATCAGCGTCTATGGGGCGGGGCTCGTATGAGGCTCTAACTTTTTCGCTTGCCGAGAAGAATCACTGGCAGGTGAAAGGTGTGCGGATGATACTGGATGTTTTGATGGTGATTGTCGGTGTTGTATTAGGCGGAAAGTTTGGTATATGTGCAATAGCCACTATTCTGTTTTCTGGTCCGGTTATCCAGTTTACAACTGCAAAAACAAAAAAGTTATTAGCAATATAACACGAGGTACTTTAAAGTGAATATTGAGAAAATAAATAACAGTCAGTGGGATATGAATTATGCGAGTGTATTATTTGTTATTCAGTGGATAAATAGTACAGGACATTTGGATATTGTTGATATGGGGTGGTCGAAAAATCTGATATTACGTCGTTTGACTGCTGTGATAAAAACGCAGTTTATAAGCCCGACAAATCAAATATATGAAAAATATCTTGTAAAAAATACAACGGTAAAAGAAAGAAAAAGATATGTTGAGAAGCTGAACGGAAGATGGTATTCAATAACAGCACCTTTTAATGGATATATTAAGGGAAAAGGTGAAATTGATGAAGGATTTAAGCTGATTTGGAGACAATTTCTGCAGGAAGAGAAGAAAAAACTTGAAATATCGGATGTCAGACGACAAAGCAGAGTATCCAGGGCGTTTGATGAGATAGGAGAGATACTTGCAGCAATGACAGAAAATTGTAAAGGCCAGGAGAAGGACAGTCAAAATAGCTGTGATGAGTTTGTAGAAAGGATACGTGCATTCAGTGCAGGAAAATCAGAAGAAGCGTTTGTGGACAGACTGATTTCTTTTTACTGTTATGAAATAGAGAAAGCCTATGCAAACCGAGATATGGCATTACTGGAAGAACTGACTATGGACTGGTGTCCGAATGGGCTGATGCATGATTATGTGTGGCAAAAAATAAAAGTAGCGGGTCAGTAATTTTGGCAGTAAAATAACCTCAAAATCCAAACTCAGTTTTTGAGTAGGATGGATTTTGAGGTTATTGCTGTTTAAAAGAGATATTTATCTCGGAGATTTAGTGTTATTTCATTCTTGAACAGCTTTTTCGGCAAATTCTGTTGTAATAAGAGTGCCATAATCCACCCGCTCAGTCAGTTCTCCGGCCTGGTCAAGGATATTCTGCAGCAAGTTGAAAGCTTCCTCTGTGAAAATACAGTTTTCCTTCCACGTATCCTGTGCAGCGTAACGGTCGATAATGGCAATGAGCTTATCGGTATCAGTCTCTTCAAATTGCGGCTGGATGACATCAGCAATTTCAGCAGGTGTGTGGCTGCCCACGTAATCCAGGCCTTTTTGGATGGCATTGGTAAATGCCTGGATGATATCCGGATGCGCCTGAATATAGCTCTCAAGGGCCGAGAAACAGGTATATGGGACATAGCCGGAGTCTTCACCGAGAGATGCAATAACATGCCCGTTGCCGTTCATTTCCAGAGAGGTAGCAAATGGTTCAAATTCTACGGTATAGTCGGCGGTACCGCTGGCAAAGGCTTCGGCCGTCAGTCCGAAATCCACATTCTGGATAATAGTCAGGTCATTTTTCGGGTCAATGTTGTTGAGGGTTAAAACATACTCGAAAATCATTTCAGGCATGCCGCCTTCACGACCGCCCAGAACGGTTTTGCCTTTCAAATCCTGCCATGTGAAATCCGGTTCTTTCTCTCTTGCAACAAGGAAGTTGCCGGCGCGCTGGGTCAGCTGGGCAAAATTGACAGCATAGTTCTGTGCCCCTTGGTTGTAGACATAGACAGTGGCTTCGGGCCCCATAAAGCCTATATCTGCGTCGCCGGATATGAGAGATGTCATTACATTATCTGCGCCGGAACCGTTCACCAGAGTAATATCCAGACCTTCATCGGCAAAGTAGCCATTTTCGATAGCCACATACATGGGAGCATAGAAGATGGAATGGGCAACTTCGCTGAGGGTGACCGGTGTCAGGCCGGAACTTTTTTGGGAGCAGCCGGTAAAGATCATGGTAAGACAGCCAAGCAGTGCAGCCGCTGAGAAAAACTTTTTTAAATGCATACGGAAAAATCCTCCGGGGAATTCTACTTTTATCATATGTTTCCGGGGATGAAAAGTGAAAGCTGAAAATTTATAAAAGTTTTACTTGTGAAAAGACGATTGGTAGTGTACTCTTAAAAGAAGACATCATGTCGAATAAAAAACGGATAAACGGAGGATTTTTAATCATGGAAAATACAATGACAGGATGTAATGTCGGTAAGACATGCCGCACCCATTACAGAGGTACTTTTAACGACGGCACACAGTTTGATTCATCCTATGACCGTGGTGAGCCGCTGGAATTCGTCTGCGGCGCAGGACAGATGATCAAAGGCTTTGATGCAGCCGTGGCTGATATGGAAGTCGGTGAGATCAAAGAAATTCATCTGATGCCGGAAGAGGCTTATGGCATGCCGGATCCGAATGCAATTATTGAAGTCGAGATCGCACAGCTTCCGGGATCTGAGGAACTGACAGTGGGTCAGCAGGTTTACCTGACCAATCAGTACGGTCAGCCTTTCCTTGTAAAGGTAACTGGCAAGGACGAGAAGATGATTACTTTTGATGCTAATCATGAGATGGCAGGCAAAGAACTGAATTTCAAAATCGAACTTGTAGAAGTGAAATAAGAAAGTTAAATAGAATACAGGTTTGATCTGTATAAGATACGAATGTGAAAAAGTGCCCTGAAGGTAGATTCAGGACACTTTTTTTCCATAGGTATTATTGCCTATGAGATATAAAGGATAGATAAAAAATGAAAAGAAGTGGGCTTATTTAAAGTGTCATCGGTTCCATATGTTGTGTCTCTTCTTCCTTGATGAACATCATAAGAAATCCGATCAGAAGAAGCATACAGGAAATCCATATGGTTCGCATGCCGAAAATTGTAATGCCGTAACCGCCGATACCTGCACCGATGGCAAAGAGTAAAATGATTCCCCAGTAGCACAGGGATTTGCGCAAAGTGTTTTTATCACGGGTACGGATAAAAGCACATAAGGCATCTGTGCCGCTTCGGATGTTGCCAATGCACATAGTACTGGCAAAGGCGTATCCGTTGACTTTACGAAAACTCTGAACCTGCATGGCACATGAGAATGAAACCATGGCATTGGCCAGCAGATTCAGTCGTGTCGGCAGAAATCCAACAACCAGCAAAAGAAGAATCTCAAGTACGAGAACCAGTTGGCGCCAATGGATATGTTGGATACGCTGAAATTTGACGTGGATACATTCAGCGATGGCGATGCCCAGGGCAAAAAACAAAAGAGGCACAAGGTAATGGATCGCCCGGACAAAGTCTTTCTCGATAATGCTTTGGCTCAGCAGGACAATATTGCCTGTCTGGGCATTGGCAAAGACTTTTCCGCGAAAAATATAAGTATAAGCGTCCTGTAATCCTCCTGACACTGACAAAAAGGCAGCAGTCAGGAAAGATTCGGACATTTGTTTGTGGTGCTTGAAACTCATTGATGATTCCTCCAGTAAAAATTATCAGTTATTGTCTTAGTACTTGCCGGGTTAAGTACAATAACGGAATGTGCGGTCAGTCAGGATTCTTGCGAAGATCAGGCCAAGGGGGAGAGCGGCTATGATCATAATCGCTGCTGCAAACCACGAAACGGATTCGTTCAGGGACATAATGCCAAGATTATAGATGGCACGATAAAGGTAAAGCCCCGGAACCATGATCACAATGGAAGGAACAGTGATAGATATTCTTGGATAACCATGATTTCGTTTAATAATGGATGCAAGTAAACCTGCTGTCAGTGCACCGATGAAAGCGGCCTCCGCAGATGGCATCTGGGTGAAATCAATGAGTTCAAGTCGTAATGTGTTGGCAGCAGCGCCAATCAGCGCAGCGGTGGCTGCGATAGGAATGGCACTGTTGAACATGATCGAGAAACCGAAAACGCCGCAGAAGCTGGTAATGATCCGAAGAAACATATGTAAGATGGGATCAATGTTCATGGCAGCAAAATCAACGGGTTTCAATTTTAGTAGTAAAGCCATGATCCATGCAAACATTGTGGCAACAAGCACAATAATGATCGCGTAGGTCAGACGTTCCAGACCGGAACGAAGATCCAGTTTGGCAAGGTCAATGCCGCTTGTAATAAAGGGAAAGCCCGGAATGATAAATAACATGGAACAGATATAGCCTGCTTCATGGAATGAGGAGATGCCGAAGCAGACCTCAGACAACTTCAAAAGCAGTGCATAAACCAGGCAGGCAGCCGATATGGAGGCTGCAATATTTAAAAACAATGTATAGTGGTGTTTAATCAGCTTTGTACGGATAAAATTACCGATACCGGCTGCAATAAAGGCCAGTATCATTTCCACAGGGCCGCCGCCAAGTAAAAATGTAAAGGCGCTGCAGGCCAGTGCTGCTGCAAAACCAAGTTTTACAGGTGAATACAGACCGTGGATTTCTTCAATTTCATCCAGTCTTTTATGGATTTCTTCACCGGTAAGTTTGGCTTCCATTGTCGGAAAAGAATCTACGAATTGTTCCATTCGATACAGCTTAGATGTATTGACACCGGTATTGGCGATGCTGAGAGACTGTGAAACGCAGTCTTTGCCGTCAAAGCAGTTGAATGAAATGGACATTAATCCAACATCAACAGTACAGGTCACACCAAGTTCTCTGGACAAACGGTTCATGGAAGTACGGACGCGCCATGCACCGGTGCCGCAGGAAAGCATGATCAGACCTACACGGCCGATGACAGAGGATTTCTCAATCAATCCAGTCTGACTGATGATAACATGGCTGTCAGCATCCGCATAATCATGCCATGGAATTTCCATATGGTTTTTTTCCATGATATCAACATAAGAAGCGGCAGATGCTGATGCAGTATTATTTTTGCGCATAGATAATCGCCTCGGCTTTTTCAATATGTTTCTCCAGATGTTTCAGAAAATGAGAGTTCGGTAAAAATATGCCGATTTCGTCATATCGTTTATTATGTTCTACCAGTGTGTCCTGTCCATAAAAGACATAGGCCATCGGCAGCTCTTTTTCCAGTGCGATCATGATATCCCAGACAGCAGCATAGGCCTCTGCCTCGGTTTCTTTGAGTTTTACTGTGTCCGGAAGTTCACGGATCAGAAGAATGCCTGTTGTGATCTCAAGAATCTTCTGCTCGATATTCATATGGTTTGGACCGTAATCATGGCTGTAGCGATAGGCTTGAGCCAGAAAAATGTTTCTATCTGATTCAAGATCATGATAAATTTTTTGAAAAGTACTGTATTCTTTCTTATAAAAAGGATTATCATACTCCGGAAGTAAAAGACCTTTTTCATCGGTCATGATAATCGGATTCTGTTTGCCGTCTGCATTGAAACGGTAAGGAATCAGAAAAGAATTCCGAAGAAGGTCAAAAATAGTATTCTGGCAAATGCCCATCAAAAATGCGGACAAATCTCTATTCTTATAGGATTCAAATAAAGCTTTGGAAAATTCTTCGGGTGAAAGGGGATGATCAAATTCATCATTACAAAATAGAAAATCGCAGAATGTTGCCTGAAGTTTTTCACAAGCCCATGGATCATTTAAAATTTTTTGAAATAATATATCTGAATGCTCTTCCCGAGGAAAAATCGTTTTTTCTTCCATTATTTATTACACGTCCTTCCTTGATTTTCATATTCTGTTCGATTATACTATGAATGTAGAAATAAGTAAAAACTATAATTGATATGATATCGATTATGTTTTGATATGTCTGGAGTAAAAGTATGAATGTCAATTTTGAGTATTATCGGATTTTTTATTATGTGGCCAAGTACCGCAATTTTACAAAGGCAGCCAGAGTCCTGGGAAATAGTCAGCCGAATATTACGAGAGCGATGAACTGTCTGGAGCAGCAGGTACATGCGACGTTGTTTATTCGGACAAACAGAGGTGTTCAGCTGACATCGGAGGGAGAGGAACTTTATAATTATGTATCTGCTGCGATGGCTCAGATTTTTGCAGCGGAAGAGGCTCTTTCGGAAAATGATGGCCTGCTGCACGGTAATATTGTGATCGGCACAAGTGAGACGGCGCTGAATATTTTTTTGGTGGATCAATTAAAAAGTTTCCATCAGAGTTACCCGGGAATCCGTTTAAAAATCTATAATTATTCGACACCGCAGGCTCTTGAGGCGGTCAGAAGCGGTAAAGTTGATTTTGCTGTGGTATCGACACCCGTGGAAACAGCGGGACCGCTGAAGGTGACTTCACTGGCCTCTTTTCAGGACATACTTGTGGGCGGCAGAACCTTTGAACATCTGACCAGTCGTGCAGTCAGTTTGTCTGAATTGAAGGAATATTCACTGATGGGACTTGGTCAGGAAACGATGACTTATAAGTTTTACAACCGTTTTTTTATGACACATGGACAGGAATTTGCGCCGGATATCGAAGTAGCCACAACAGATCAGATTCTACTGATGGTTAAGTCTGATCTGGGGCTGGCTTTTGTACCGGAGCCGATGACAAGAGAATCGTTGAAGAAAGAGGAGATTGTGACGATTCAATTGCAGGAAGAAATACCGATAAGAGAAATCTGCCTGGTGTATGATTATCAGCATCCGCTGAATTCGGCGGCCAGACAGTTTGTAACCTTATGCAAGGGGTGTTAATATTTTCCTTTGTTGAGAAGCCTTTGCGAGAGATATCCCTTGTTGGAAATAGTGTAAACTGGTATACTAGAGATAGTTTATAAGCGAATAGAATAGTTAAAGGAGTGATTGGATGCCGTTAATAAAAGAAAAAACATATACAGTTGATGATATTTATGCTTTGCCGGAGGATGAAAGGGCAGAATTAATTGATGGTCAGATTTATTATATGGCACCACCCACGAGAAAGCAGCAGGATGTTTCGATGGAGCTTTCGAGTCAGATAAAGGCCTATGTTCGTTCGAAAGGTGGGCAGTGTAAGGTGTATGCGGCTCCTTTTGCAGTGTATCTGGATGAATCTGTAAATACCTATGTTGAGCCGGATATATCGGTTATCTGTGATAAAAATAAACTGACAGACAAGGGCTGTAAAGGTGCGCCGGACTGGATTATAGAGATTGTTTCACCGGCCAGCAGACGAATGGATTATTATACGAAACTGTTTAAATACAGAACCGCAGGTGTCAGAGAATATTGGATTGTAGATCCGGATAAGGATAGAATATTTGTGTACCATTTTGTGGCAGAGTCTGCGGAGGAAGAGAGCATGGAAGAATATACGTTGAAGGATTCTGTGAAGGCCGGTATTTATGATGAATTAGTCATTGATTTTGGTGATATGGATGTAGAGTAACAGGCAGAGTGCATTGAATAACAGATAATGGAGTATATATGAATCAGGTTATCAGTATCGGCAAGCAGGATTTTGCTTCCCTTAGAGAGGGCAATTATTTTTTTGTAGATAAGACGCATTTCATTAGTGAATGGTGGGAATCAGGTGATGACATTACGCTGATTGCCAGACCGCGCCGTTTTGGCAAGACGCTGAATATGAGTATGCTCAACTGTTTCTTTTCTCATCAGTACGCAGAAAGAGCGGACTTGTTTGAAGGGTTATCTGTCTGGGAGAAAGAAGATTATAGAGCTATTCAAGGCAAATATCCGGTGATTTTTCTGAGTTTTGCGGATGTCAAGCAGGACAATTACAGAGATGCCATTTATAAGATTAAGAAAATTATTGCAAATGTATATCAGCAGTTTCATGAGATTGGACGGTCAGAAGCGCTGACGGAAGTTCAGAGGAGACAATTTATGAATGTGACAGCTGATATGGACGATGTGATCGCACAGAGTGCACTGCAGGATTTGTCATATTATTGCTATTTATATTATGGCAGGAAGGCGATTATCCTGCTGGATGAATATGATACACCGATGCAGGAAGCCTATATCCATGATTATTGGGATAAATTTACATCGTTTGTAAGAGGATTGTTTAATTCTACATTTAAAACCAATCCTTATCTTGAAAGAGCTTTGATGACGGGAATTACAAGAATATCCAAGGCTTCGATTTTTTCGGATTTGAATAATCTGGTGGTTATCACGGCAACGTCTGAAAGGTATGCAGAATGTTTTGGATTTACCGAAAAAGAAGTATTTCAGGCACTGGAACTTTTTGATCTTGGAGAACAGAAAAGTTCTGTCAAAGCGTGGTATGACGGCTTTATCTTTGGTTCAAAAAAGGATATTTATAATCCCTGGTCAATCACTAATTTTTTAAAAGAAGGACGGATTAGATCTTATTGGGCGGCAACCAGTTCCAACGGCCTTATTAATCGGATGATTCAAACAGCGTCTTCTGAGATAAAAACCGGAATGGAGACATTATTAAACGGCGGGCAGATTGAGGCATGTTTTGATGAGCAGATTGTATTTGAACAGTTGGATCGGGATGAGAATGCTATCTGGAGTCTGCTTTTAGCCAGTGGCTATCTGAAAGCAGATCGTGTGGAATATCGAGGCATGACGATGGAACCATGGTATTATTTAAGTATTACAAATCTCGAAACGGCAAGCATGTTTTCAAGCATGTTCAAGAGTTGGTTTGGCATTACCCAGTCTAGCTACAATGGTTTTATGAAAGCTTTATTGTCGGATGATATCGAGGCGATGAATCATTATCTGAATGAAGTTATCATGGCAACTTTTAGTTTTTTTGATACAGGGAGTGACTGTTCTGAGACAGATGAGCCGGAACGTTTTTATCATGGGTTTATACTGGGACTTATTGTAGAACAGTGGGAGAACTACAGGATACGTTCAAATCGGGAAAGTGGATTTGGCCGTTATGATGTGATGATGATTCCAAGAGAACGTTCAGGAAAACATTTGCCTGCAATTGTGATGGAATTCAAGGTTCATAACAGTCGGAAAGAGCAGACACTTGAGGAAACTGTGCAAGCTGCATTGCAGCAGATTGAGGATAAACATTATGATGCTGAACTTTTGGCGCAGGGCTTTAAAAAGGCGCAGATTCATCATTACGGCTTTGCTTTTCAGGGAAAAAAAGTCCTGATCGCCGGTGAATCAGGACTTTAGAATAGCATTTTTTCAAGGGCGGACAGAATCCGCTCTTTTTCTGTATCATCGACAGCATGGGCCAGGGTTTCGCAGCGGTCGGTGCTGTTGATTTTCAGTGTGTTCTTTATATAATAAATGTTTGTCATTTCTCAATGTATATGTTATAATGTAATGCATATTTTATTGCGTTTAATGCTTTAAATGAATGAAGACTTATACAGTGAGGAGACGAGAAAGTTTATGCCTGAGGAGAAGAAAGCCTCCATAAAAGCCGAAGTGTTCAGCTGGGTCAAGGTGATTGTTTCAGCGATTATAATTGCTCTGCTTGTGGACTTTTTTATTATAGCGAACGCGGTTGTACCTACCGGATCGATGGAAACAACGATCCCTGCCGGATCCAGGATCATGGGACTTCGATTGTATTACGATTTTAAAGAACCGGAGAGAGGCGATATCGTTATTTTCAAATACCCGGATGATGAGAGTGTTGATTATCTGAAGCGTATTATCGGCCTGCCGGGAGAAACAGTAGAAATAATCAGTGGTAAGGTCTATATTAATGGTGAATTGCTGGATGAGCCTTATCTGAGTGAGGAGCCGACAGGTGATTTCGGGCCTTATCAGGTGCCGGAGGACAGTTATTTCATGTTGGGAGATAATAGGGCTGTTTCGAAGGATTCCAGGTACTGGCACAATACCTATGTGAAGAAGGATAAGATCATAGCGAAGGCCTTTGTGATGTATTGGCCGTCATTGAAGTGGCTGGGTTAATTGAATATGTGATGAAAGAAGGGCTGCTTTTTGAAAAGCAGCCCTTCTTTCATAAGATAAAAATGCCCGAATCAACAATTCTGATGATCCGGGCATTGCATTCCAACGATAATAAAGATTAGTCTAACTTGATGCCTGCAAGTAAGGAAGCAAGGCTTGTTGCTGCCTGACCTTCTTCTTTGTAGTTGAAAGCAGGTTCTCTGTTATCAACGACTTCTGCATCTGCATCAAGAGCAGCTTTCATGCTGAGGCTGATCTTGCCATCTTTCTTGCCGATAACCTTAACCTTAACTTCGTCACCGACTTTGACAACTTCGTTCGGGGATTCGATATGCTTGTTAGCCATCTGAGAGATGTGAACAAGACCGGATAAGTCATCAGCAAAGCCTACAAAAGCGCCGAAAGAAGTGATTCTTTCAACTTTACCGTCGTAGATGTCACCAACATTGACAGCATCCATCTTAGCAGCTCTTTCAGCAGCTGCCTTTTCCTGTTCTACAGCTTTGCCTGAGAGAACAAGACGTTTCTCTTCTGGATCGACAGTAATAACCTTAACTTCGATAGATTTATCAACCCATTCGTTTAAATCTTCGACATAAGCGATGGATAATAAAGAAGCAGGAATAAATCCGCGAACACCCTTTACATAAGAGATGACACCGGCATTGACAGCAGCATTGATCTTAACTGTCAGGACTTCACCGCTTTCCTGCATAGCCTTTAATTCTTCCCATACAGCAGGATCAACCGGCTTACGAGGTTTTCTTGCAGGTTTCTTAGGTGCTTCTGTGGATGTTACTTCTAATTCTTTTTCTTCTGTACTCATTGTTGAAATCTCCTTTATTAAACTGGTGCCGAAGCAGCAGTGTGATTAATATATTCGTCAGTCTGAAAGCTGCCGGGAAAATGATTATTCTTCTTCTGCGGCTTCAGCTCCGGAATGATCGTCTTCCTCTGCATCTTCGGCTGGTTCTGATTCAGCATCTTCTTCCTTCTCGGATGTCGGATGCAGATTGACATATTCACGGGAATCCTTAGAGGATGCGTCTTCTTCGTCATCATCAAAATCATCGAAATCATCATCAAAATCATCATCAAAGTCGTCAGACAGATCTTCCTGATACAGTTTATTCTTGATAAAGTAAACAACTGCGCCGATACCTGCACCAATTGCTGCAGCGGCTGCAATAGCCTTTATTGTCTTCTTCATGAAATAGTCACCCTTTCTAAAAAACAAGTAGACAATCGTCTGATTAGAATATATGATTTATAATACCACAAATACATCAAAATAAAAATAAAATTTTTATATTTTTTCTAAAAACAATACTTGCATTTTGTGAGAAGTTGATGTAGTATACACTAGTGAAAGACAAATGTGTTTCCAATGCGGACATTTTTGAGAGAGAATGAATACGAATAGGAGTCAATTGTTATGAGTGAGAAGTTAAGAGTTGGAATTTTAGGTGCAACAGGTATGGTCGGACAGCGTTTTATCAGTTTGCTGGAGAATCATCCATGGTTTGAAGTAACAGCTGTGGCTGCAAGTCCGCGTTCCGCAGGTAAGACCTATGAAGATGCCGTTGGTGACAGATGGAAGATGGATACACCAATGCCGGAGACAGTGAAGAAGCTTGTTGTGCGAAACGTACTGGAAGTTGAAGAAATGTGCAAGGATGTGGATTTCGTATTCAGTGCAGTTGATATGTCCAAGGATGAGATCAAGAAGATTGAGGAAGCCTATGCGAAATGTGAGACACCTGTTGTTTCCAACAACAGTGCCCATAGATGGACACCGGATGTACCGATGGTCGTTCCGGAGATCAATCCGGAGCATTTTGAAGTTATCAAGGATCAGAAGAAACGTCTGGGAACAACAAGAGGTTTTATTGCCGTTAAACCGAACTGTTCCATTCAGAGTTATGCCCCTGTTCTGACAGCATGGAAGGAATTTGAGCCGACAGAAGTTGTTGTTACAACCTATCAGGCTATTTCCGGTGCCGGCAAGACTTTCAAAGACTGGCCGGAGATGGTTGGCAACATTATCCCTTACATTGGCGGTGAAGAAGAGAAGTCTGAGATGGAGCCTTTAAGACTCTGGGGACATATTGAAAATGGTGAGATTGTGAAGGCAGAGAGCCCGATCATTACATCTCAGTGTATCCGTGTTCCTGTATTGAATGGTCATACAGCGGCTGTCTTTGTTAAATTTGCAAAGAAACCGACAAAGGAACAGCTGATTGAAAAACTGGTGAATTTCTCGGGTGAGCCTCAGAAACTGGAGCTGCCAAGCGCACCGAAGCAGTTTATTCAGTATCTTGAAGAAGACAATCGTCCTCAGGTAAGTCTGGATGTTGACTATGAGCATGGTATGGGTATTTCTGTTGGTCGTCTTCGTGAAGATAAGGTGTATGATTACAAGTTTGTTGGTTTATCCCACAATACAGTCCGCGGTGCAGCAGGCGGTGCTGTTCTTTGTGCGGAATTCCTGACAGCAAAGGGTTATATCGCCAGAAAATAACAGATGGGCTGTCATGCCGAAATATAAGATATTTTGACAATTGAAATCGGAATAACAAGAATAAAGCAGTATTTTGTCGAGGGATCGTTGCAGGCACAACGGTCCCTTTTTCAAATCCGTGAAAAGTCATATTATTTTAAGAAAAAAGAATCCGTTTTTTTCCTGAATCTGTGATATAATGAGCGTTAGTGAGCGGGAGCAAGCAATGCTTGCTCATCGCGAACGGCGAATGGCGATCAGGATAGCTGCGTATGCAGCGTCAAGCACCAAAGGTGCGAATCATGATATAATAGGCGAATAGTAAGAAATTAAAATAGAATGATTCTACAGGGGGAATAGATGATGAAGAATAAGAAGTTCAGGATATTTGGCATAACTGTGGTGGCAGTGGCTGCTTTGACAGCTGGTTTCGGCGGCTGGTATTTTATGGCCGGAAGTAATAATTATAAGAATGTTTTTTATCCGGGAACAACATTGAATGATATGAATATTGAAGGAATGTCTGTCAGCGAGTTGGAAGAACAGCTGAAGAAATCTGCGAAGGATTATGAGCTTGTCGTAGATTTTAAGAATGAACAGCTGACCATCAAAGGTAGTGACATTCAGATGGCTTACAATGAAGCGTCAGATCTGCAGGCATTGAAGGATCGGCAGAATGAGCATAAGCTGAAAGAAACCGATCAGAAGGATCTGGCACTGACAGTGAATAATCTTTTTACATATAATGAAGAGCGCGTCAAACAGGAATTGGCGCAGTGCAGTGCAATGGATACAACGAAGATGATCGCACCGGAGAATGCACAGCTGGTTTATGATGCAGGGAAGAATGCTTTTTCATTGCGTAACGGTGAGCAGGGAACAACGCTGGATGAAGGTAAAGTGACAGCAGCGGTTGAAGATGCGATTGAAGAGAATGTATCGAAACTGGATGTTGAGGCCAAGGGCCTGTATCAGAAGCCTGTTTTGAGTGAGGATTCTGAGAATGCCAATGAGATTTTGCAGAAGGCTAATGCCTATCTTCAGGTAGAACTGAAGTATCCATTTAAGAAGAACGGTGAAAAGAAGGAAGAAGTGATCAATCACGAACAGATCAGCCAGTGGGTGTATATTGATGAAGACGGTACGCTTCAGATTGATCATGATAAAGTACAGGAATGGGTGAATGGCATTTCTGAGAAATACAGTTCCAAGAAGATGAATATGGATTTCACAACCACATCGGGAAGTGTGATTTCATTGAATGTACCGGTGAGCGGAGAGACTCTTGATACAAGTGCTTTATTTGAAGATGTTTTACAGTGTCTGACAGATGAAGTTTCAGGCGAGCGTGAAGTGCCTTATACGGAAAGTGCTTCCGGTATCAAGAAGAATTTCGGAGGCAATTATGTGGAAGTGGATCTGACGAATCAGAAGTTGTATTTATATAAGAATAGTGAACTGATCATGTCCTCGAATATTGTATCAGGAAGTGTCAGCCAGACTCATATGACACCGACCGGTGTTTATCAGGTATACAGCATGGAGAAGAATACAGTTCTTCGAGGTGCCGATTATGCTTCACCGGTATCATTCTGGATGCCGTTTAACGGCGGTGTTGGTTTCCATGATGCTACGTGGAGAAGCAGTTTCGGCGGAACAATTTATCAGTACAATGGTTCCCACGGATGTATCAATATGCCTTATGAGAAGGCAAAAACACTCTATAATAATATCAGTACAGGTTATTATGTTGTCGTGTACGGCGGTGTCACTTATGTGCCTGGACAGACATCCGGAAGCAGTTCATCTAGCAGCAAGAATACAGAGGCAGAGACAAAGCAAGAGACTGAGACAAAGAAGGAAACAGAGAAAAAGCAGGAAACTGAGACGAAGGCAACAGAAACAAAAGCACCTGAGACAAGTGCGCCAGAGACAAGTGCGCCAGAGACGAACCCACCTGAGACAAGTGCACCTGAGACAAGTGCACCTGAGACAAGTGCACCTGAGACAAGTGCACCGGCAACGAACCCGCCAGAGACAAGTGCGCCGGCAACCAGCGCACCGGAGGAGGCAGCACCTGCAGTTGAAGCCGGTGAGGCATCCGGGGCAATGGAACAGTAGAGAATGTGATAACGGGATGGAAGGAAGATTAAATGGAAAGTAATACAGAGAATCAACCGGTACACAAGAGAAGGGTACGGTACAAAGGAACACATCCGAGACATTACAACGAGAAATACAAGGAGCTGAATCCTGAGAAATACGGTGAAACAGTTGAGAAAGTGATTCGGAAGGGCGGCACACCGGCAGGAATGCATATATCGATCATGGTGCAGGAAATCCTTGATTTTCTGCAGATTCAGCCGGGGCAAAGAGGACTGGATGCTACGTTGGGATATGGCGGGCATACATCCGCTATGTTGAGGTGCCTGAATGGCGAAGGTCATCTGACGGCTCTTGATGTGGATGCCATTGAGATGGCCAAGACAGAAGAGAGGTTGAGAAATCAGGGATTCGGACCGGACATACTGACGGTTCGGAAGATCAACTTTGCCAATATTGATGAGGTAGCCGAAAAAGACGGCAAATTCGATTTTATACTGGCAGACCTGGGGGTTTCTTCCATGCAGATTGATAACCCGGACAGAGGATTTTCTTATAAATATGACGGACCATTGGATCTGAGACTGGATCAGACAAAGGGAGAGCCTGCATCCGAGCGGTTAAAGCATGTGACAAGGGATGAATTTGAGGGTATGTTGATTGAGAACTCTGATGAACCTTATGCGGCAGAGATCGCGTCAGTTGTGATGCAGGAACTGAAAAAAGGGCATCCGGTGGATACAACATCAAAACTGCGTGAATTAATTGAAAAGGCGTTGGTCAGAGTACCGGCTGCAGATCGGAAAGAGGCAGTGAAGAAATCCTGTGCCAGAACATTTCAGGCGCTGCGTATTGATGTGAACAGTGAATTTGAAGTGTTGGAAGCTTTTCTTCAGAAACTTCCGGATGTGTTGAATCCGGGCGGCAGAGTAGCTGTTTTGACGTTCCATTCAGGAGAAGACAGACTGGTAAAGAAATCTTTCAAGGAAAATGTGAAAGCTGGTATTTACAGTGAAGCCGCGAAGGATGTGATTCGTCCTTCTGCGGAAGAATGCAGATGCAACAGCCGTGCACATTCCACAAAACTCCGATGGGCGGTCAGAAGCTGATACAAGCGGGATATGTTGCTGTTTGATAATAAAAATATACATCAATAGATTGCATCAGAAAGAGAAGGAGAATAGATATGGGAAGATTTAAGATGGAAAATGACCGTCTGGTTGTGACGATCGATGATTTGGGTGCAGAACTTGTCAGCATTTATGACAAAAAATATAGCCGCGAACTGATTTGGCAGGGAGACCCGGCCTGGTGGAAAAGGCAGGCACCGATCCTTTTTCCGAATGTAGGCAAGTTTTACGGCGGCGAATACCTGTATCAGGGCAGACATTATGTGCAGGATCAGCATGGTTTTGCCAGAGATTATGTGTTGGAAAGAGTTGAAGAAAGTCCGGCTTCTGTGACCCATCGACTGGTGTCGAATGCAGAAACAAGAAAGGTTTATCCGTTTGATTTTGAATTGATGATCACCCATCGGTTGGATGGAGATAAAGTGGATATACAGTGGCAGGTAAAGAATACAGGTGACCACCCGATGCATTTTACAATTGGCGGACATCCCGGATTTAATGTGCCGGTGCTGCCGGATACGGAATACAGTGATTATGCGCTGAAGTTTGCGGAGGATCAGGATGAATTGCATTTTATCCATATCGACATGAATACGGGAACTGGTTTGCCGGATAAGGTTTACACAATGATGTTGACTGATCACAAATACCAGCTGAGAAAAGACCTTTTTGACCTGGATGCCCTTGTTTTTGACGGCGGACAGATCAGACAGGCAGGAATTGTTATGCCGGATGGCTCGGATTATTTGACCCTGTTATGTGACGGATTTCCGAATTTTGGTATCTGGGCAGCCCCGGGAGCACCTTTTGTGTGCCTGGAACCGTGGTGCGGACGATGCGACAATTTCGGCTATGAAGGTGAATTGCAGGACAAACCGGGTATCAACAGCCTGAATGTGGATGAAACATTTAAAAAGGTGTATAGTATTGTGATTGGCGGTTGAAAACTTTCCTGAAAAAATCCGAAATGGTGGATAATGGACTGGAAATAAGAAAAATTCAGCATTAAAATTAAAAAAGAAAAGAGGCTGTTACTCTGAGGTAACAGCCTCAATTTGTATAGCGGAGACGATGGGATTCGAACCCATGTGCCGGTTGCCCGACAACTTGATTTCGAGTCAAGCTCGTTATGGCCACTTCGATACGTCTCCAGTGCCTATCTATTATACTATGGTTTTGATGGAATTTCAAATACTTTTTCATAAATATTTCACAAATACAGAAAAGGGGAATTAGTACTTTGCGGAATTGGAAAAATAGTTTACAATAAAAAAGCACTGAATGAAAAACAAAGGATTTGATATAGATGAGTAAAACAGTATTAGGTATTCTTGCACATGTGGATGCGGGAAAGACAACGTTATCTGAGAGCATTCTTTATCTGACAGGCAGTATCAGAAAGCTGGGCAGAGTAGATAACAAAGATGCTTTTCTGGATACTTACAGCCTGGAGAGGGAGAGAGGCATCACTATTTTCTCAAAGCAGGCCGAAATTGTGATGCGGGGAAGAGCGTATACACTGCTTGACACACCGGGACATGTGGATTTTTCAGCAGAGATGGAGCGAACGCTTCAGGTGCTTGACTATGCGGTGCTGGTGATCAGCGGTGCAGACGGTGTTCAGGGACATACACAGACACTGTGGCGTCTTCTGGCACGGTATGAGGTGCCTACATTTATTTTTGTGAATAAAATGGACCAGAATGGGACAGACAGAAGGGCTTTGATGGAGGAGATCAGACAGCGCCTGGGGGACAGTTGTATTGATTTTTCCGAAGAAGCAGATGCACGCAATGAGAATCTGGCGATGTGCGATGAGAAGGTGCTGGAAACTTATCTGGAAAAGGGAACTGTGACGGATGAACAGGTGCGCAGAATGATCACCGGGAGAAAGGTTTTTCCGTGTTTCTTCGGTTCAGCCCTGAAATTGACAGGGGTGCAGGAGTTGTTGGACGGCATTGCAAAATGGACAGAAGAGAAGCAGTATCCGGAGACATTCGGGGCCAGAGTATTTAAAATCGCAAGGGATGCCCAGGGCGGACGCCTGACTTATATGAAGATTACCGGTGGCAGCCTGAAGGTCAAGGCACAGCTCCGGGGCCATATACGGAGAAGACAGGAAGCCGGGGGTGAGGCAGAGGATACATTATCCGGGAAAGATGCTTCGGCAGGTGAATGGGAAGAAAAGGTTAATCAGATCCGTATATATAATGGAACAAAGTTTGAGACAGTTGATGCAGCTTCAGCAGGTACGGTTTGTGCAGTGACAGGGCTTACACAGACACAGGCCGGAGACGGACTGGGAGCGGAGGCTGAGCAGGTAGTGCCCCTTTTGGAACCTGTACTGACTTACAGGGTTGAACTGCCGGAGGGCAGTGATCTGCACAAGGTACTGCATCAATTGCGTCAGTTGGAAGAAGAAGAGCCGGAACTGCATATTGTCTGGGATGATATTTCAGGACAGATGCTTGTGCAGCTGATGGGTGAGATCCAGACAGAAATATTGCAGCAGATGATCCATGAGCGGTTTGGACTGGAAGTAAAATTTGGTACAGGACAGATTGTATATAAGGAAACGATTGCAGCACCAGTGGAAGGTGTGGGACACTTTGAACCTCTCAGACACTATGCGGAAGTCCACCTTTTAATGGAACCTTTGGAGGCTGGCAGCGGACTTGTCTTCGATACCGTCTGCAGCGAGAATATGCTGGATCGCAACTGGCAGCGTCTGATTCTGACACATCTGGAGGAAAAGGTTCACAGAGGCGTATTGACGGGAGCGCCGATCACGGATATGCGCATCACATTGATTGCGGGAAGAGCACATCAGAAGCATACCGAAGGCGGGGATTTCAGGCAGGCGACTTACAGAGCGGTGCGCCAGGGACTGCAGAAAGCAGAAAGTGTTCTGCTGGAACCTTATTACCGCTTTAAGCTGGAATTGCCGCAGCGTCTGGTAGGACATGCCATGACGGATATTGAGAAGATGAGCGGCAGGTTCGAACTTGGAGAAAATGAGGGCGAAACAGCCGTATTAACAGGAATGGCACCCGTTTCAGAAATGCGTGAATATCAGAAGGATGTGGCTGCCTATACCGGAGGTACAGGACGATTGTTTTGTACAATGGCCGGCTATTATCCTTGCCATAATACGAAAGAAGTACTGGCGGCATCAGCCTATGATCCGGAGCGGGATCTGGCGAATCCGACGGGGTCTGTGTTTTGTGCCCATGGTGCAGGATTTGTAGTGCCGTGGTATGAAGTGGAAGATTATATGCATCTGGAAGGCGCCGGACTGGATGGAGAGACGGCAGGTGCTGAGGATGAGGATACGGTGATGACAGCAAAAGCGAAGGCTGCCAGAAGCCGAAGCATTGCACCGTCCCTGGCGGATGATAAAGAACTGGAAGCTATTTTTGTCAGAACATATGGTGAAATTAAGCGACGAAAGCCACAGAAAGAACGTACATTCAGAGGAGCGGATACAAGTTATTCAGAAGTATCAGGCTCTTCAGGGAAAATGACAGGTGGGTTGAGTGATTCATCCGGTAAAGGCAGCTGGCGAGGCGAAAAGAAGCAGCAGGAGAACAGACGGCAGGCGACTGCACAGGAAAGCTATCTGCTTGTGGACGGTTATAATATCATTTTTGCCTGGGAAGATCTGCATGAATTGTCGGAACATAGTATGGACGCTGCACGCAACAAGTTGATGGAGACATTGTCCAACTATCAGGGCTATACAAGCCAGAGGGTGATTCTTGTTTTTGATGCCTACAAAGTGGAAGGATTTCCGGGTGAAGTGACAAAGTGGCATAATATTGATGTCGTTTTTACAAAGGAGGCAGAGACGGCAGATCAGTATATCGAAAAGACGGCCCATGCCATCGGAAGAAAGTATAAAGTAACCGTGGCAACATCAGATGGCCTTGAGCAGGTGATTATCCGAAGTCAGGGGTGCCTTTTGATGTCAGCCAGAGAATTGCGGCAGGAAATCGAGCGGATAAAAGTCGAAATCCGCCGTGAGCATCTGGAGAAGAATCAGGAGAGAGGCAATTATCTGCTGAATTATCTTCCGGAAGAAGAGGCCGGGCGGATGGAAGCCATCCGTCAGGGCCTGATATCAGCAGATGAAGCGGATGCGGACAAAAGGCGCCGCTGATAAATAAGATACCATGAGACAAGAACGATTCCTTTCAGTATGCTGGAGATACTGATGCTCCACCAGATGCCTGAAAGGCCAAGGGGTGTTTTTGTCAGAATAAGAAGTAAAGGAATACGCATACATGTCAGCAGGATGCTTTCGCTGGAAGGCGGCAAGGTGTTGCCCAGACCTCCGAAGGCACCTGCTGTTGTAATTTCGGCACACATAAAAAGCTGTGAAAAACCCATGATGCGCAGATAGTCGATACCGATCGGCAAAACAGCATCATCGTTCAGGAAAATTCTGAAAATCGGTCCCGGGAGGAAAACAAGCAGTAATGTGCAGAGACTTCCCCAGACAAGAACAATTTTCATGATGGAACGATAACCGGCTTTGACACGATCCAGCTGTCCGGCACCATAGTTCTGTGATATAAAGGCATTGATAGCGGCCATAAAACCGTCGGCAGCCATCCAGGACAGGGATTCAACCTGAGTGCCGACTTTCTGCGCAGCTACAGCGCCGTCCCCGTAAACGGCGACAAAGCGGGCAATCAGCATGGAACAGCATGAAAATAGCATATCCTGCAGAGAAAGTGGAAGGCCGATGCGTATAATCTGTGTATAATACTGAAATGGCCTTGGTTCCGCCAGTTTCAGCCCACGGTAAAGGGGGTGTCGTTTCCTGATGGCAAAGATAAACAGGATAAAGACAAACATCTGGGCAAAAACAGTAGCAACAGCGGCACCGGCCACGCCCAGAGCCGGGAAAGGGCCAATGCCGAAGATCAGCAGCGGGTCCGCGATGACATTGCTGACAAGACCGCATGTATTCATGATAAACGGTGTCCGGCTGTCCCCATAGACATTGAAAGATGACGTGAAAATCTGGTTCATAAAGGTAAATATAACCAGGCCGCAGGTAATGCGGAGATACAATACAGCATCATGGATGACTGCCGGACTGCTCAGATGAAAAAAGCCGATCAGTGAGTGCGCCAGAATATTTATACCAATGCCGAAAAACAGGGCAAATACGATGCCAAGCTTCAGGGCAGCGCCGAGATAGCGGCGTGCATCATCGTCGTCACCGGCGCCGAGGCAGTGACCAATCTTCACCTGACCGCCCATCTTGGCCATCATGACCAGTCCATTGGAAAACCAGGTAAACATACCGGCTACGCCGACACCGGCCACTGCGCCGCTGCCAAGACGGCCAATCCAGATCATGTCGATGAAATTGTAGGCCATCTGTATAAAATAAGTCATGACAATGGGCACTGCTAAAATGCAGAGTGAGCGCATGATTTTGCCATGGAGTAAATCAATTGTTTTGGTCATAAATCCTCCTAGATTTCGAATCTGCCAGCAGGATGGCAGATATTGTAGTCTGTCGTAAGTTTAGAGAACAGAAAGGAATATATTTTAAACATTATCAGTGATTCTCTTAAATCTTAGTCACCAAATACTATGGTAACATATTTGGAAATTTGTGTAAACTGAGAAAAAGCAAGTATAAAAATTGCTCATGGCAGAAAATTCAGTCAAAGGGCCGCTTTACAAGGCAAGGCTGGCGATGTATAATGTGCAAGAGGCTAACTTAGTTATTAAATGCAAAAAAAATAAATGGATTTTAATAATAATATTGTTGTGATGCACCAGACAGATGCAAATTTCTCATTTCTCTGAAATATTGAAGAAATTTGCTCATGCCGGTAGATTCAGAAAGGAATTTAAAATGAAAATCGTAGTTTTAGCAGGTGGAATCAGTACGGAACGAGATGTTTCTCTTGTATCGGGAATGGGTATTTATAAAGCATTAAAGAGCAAAGGTCATCAGGTCATGCTTTTGGATGTATTTCTGGGTTATGCGAATGAGGACTGGAAGAATGTGTTTGAAAAGGATGTAGACTGGACAGCTTCTGTAGGCGCTATTAAGGATCAGAATCCGGATATTGATGCAGTGAAGGCACTTCGTCCGGATTGGAAGAAGAATTTCTTCGGCCCGCATGTCATTGACATCTGTCAGCAGGCGGATGTTGTCTTTATGGCACTGCATGGTGAGAATGGCGAGAACGGAAAGATTCAGGCATGTTTTGATCTGAATGGTATCCGTTATACTGGCACGGATTATGTAAGTTCAGCAATCTGCATGAATAAAGCTATTTCTAAAGATTTGTTTGCAGCAGGCGGTGTGCCGACACCCGTTGGCATTCGATTGAAGAAAGGGGAAACACCGGATGTAAAGGTGCCTTATCCTTGTGTTGTGAAGGCTTGCTGCGGCGGTTCCAGTGTCGGTGTTGTTATGGCGAATAATGATGAAGAATATGCGGCAGCACTTGAAGAAGCGTTTAAATACGATGATGAAGTCGTTATTGAACAGTATATCAAGGGTCGTGAATTTTCTGTAGGTGTTGTAGATGGTAAAGCGTATCCGATCATTGAGATTGCACCGATCCATGGCTTCTATGATTATAAGAATAAGTATCAGGCGGGATCGACGATTGAAACATGTCCGGCAGAACTCAGTGAAGAGAAGACACTGGCCATGCAGGCGGCAGCAGAGCAGGCTTTCAAGGTACTGCGTCTGAAGAATTATGCACGTATGGATTTTATGATGGATGAAAAGGGAGATTTCTACTGTCTGGAAGCCAATACACTGCCGGGTATGACACCAACGTCACTGCTGCCTCAGGAGGCAAAAGTGCTGGGCATTGAATATGCGGATCTTTGCCAGTTATTGATTGATATTTCCATGAGAGATGAATAGCAGGAAGGAAACGGTATAAATTGATGAAAAATATGACTTTAGAGAATATTGCAGCTGCATGCGGCGGCCAGATTTATTATATGCGCGAAGATCTGGCACAGGAAACGGCAAAAGGTGTTGTTATCGATTCCAGGCAGATTGAACCGGGCTATATTTTTGTGGCAACAAAAGGTGAACGCGTGGATGGCCATCGTTTTATTCCCGACGTATTTGCAAAGGGTGCGCTGGCAGTTATCTGTGAAGTATTGCCGGAAGAGGACCTGGGACCGTGTATCCTTGTGGAAGACAGTTTTATGGCTCTGAAGCAGGCTGCAGCTTTTTATCGTCAGCAGCTGAATATCCGGGTGGTGGGTATCACCGGCAGTGTGGGTAAGACCAGTACAAAAGAATTCATTGCAGCCGTTCTTGCTGAGAAGTATAAAGTACATAAAACAGCCGGCAACTATAATAATGAAGTCGGTCTGCCGCTGACGATTTTCGGGATTCAGGATGATGACCAGATTGCGGTTCTTGAGATGGGAATCAATACATTTGGTGAAATGCATCGTCTCAGTGAAGTGGCCAGACCGGATATCTGTGTGATGACGAATATCGGGCAGTGTCATCTGGAAAATCTTATTGACAGAGATGGCATTCTTCGGGCAAAATCTGAGATTTTTGACTTTATGAATCCGGAAGGAACAGTTATTGTCAATGGTGATGATGATAAGCTGGCAACAATTCATGACGTTTACGGCAAAGCACCGATAACTTTTGGTATGAACAAAGATAATGCCATCTGGGCAGATCATATTGAAAATCGTGGATTGCTGGGAAGCCGTGCGGATATTCATATGGGGGATGTGCTGGTGCATGCCAATATCCCTCTGCCGGGTGAGCATATGATCTACAATGCTATGGCAGCAGCGGCAGTGGGAGTTCAGTTTGATATGACGAAGGAAGAAATCACGGCGGGCATCAGCCATGTTGAGGCTGTTGCAGGGCGCAGTCATCTGATTGAGGCCGGAGATAAAGTTGTCATTGATGACTGCTATAATGCAAATCCGGTATCCATGAAAGCAGCGATCGATCTGCTTGCGACGGCGCCGGGACGCAAGGTGGCTATTCTCGGTGATATGTTTGAGCTTGGAGAGAATGAGAGGGCCATGCATCGTGAAGTCGGACAGTATGCGGCCGAGAAGGGCATTGATCTGATTCTCTGTGTGGGTGGACTTTCCTCCGAGATGTATGAGGGGGCTGCTGAAAAAGGCGGAGAGGCCAGACATTTCGAGATAAGAGAAGCTCTTGAAGCGGTTCTTCAGGATCTTCTTCAGCCGGGTGATACTGTCCTTGTAAAGGCTTCTCACAGTATGGCTTTTGAAAATATTGTGCAAAATATACAGGAGAACGAATAAATTTTGTTGGAAGTGTTTATAGTAGGCCTGAGAAATAGTTTGCATGTTTGTTAATTTTTTAATTATTGCGGAATGCATTGCAATCTGCAAAAAAAGTGATAAATTATATATGTGAGATTGTCAAAAGACAAATTTAGGAGGAATATATATCATGAGCAAGAATATGCAGGGTTTCGGTATGATGATTCAGAAACTGAAAGCATCACCGAAGAAAATCGTTTTTACAGAAGGTACAGATGAAAGAATTCTTGAAGCAGCATCCCGTCTGCTGGCATCCAACTTCCTTACACCTATCCTTGTAGGCAAAGAAGATGAAGTTCAGGCAGCAGCAGAAGAATATGGTTACAATATCAGAGGTGCTCAGATCATCGATCCTGAGAACTTCGACAGAATGGATGAGATGATCGCTATGTTCTGTGAACTTCGTAAGAGCAAGAACATTCAGCCGGATGAAGCACGCAAGATCTTATCCGCAGGCAACTACTTCGGTACAATGCTTGTTAAGATGGGTGTTGCAGATGCACTTCTTGGTGGCGCTACATACTCAACAGCAGATACAGTTCGTCCAGCCCTTCAGCTGATCAAGACAAAACCAGGCAGCAAGATCGTATCTTCATGCTTCATCATGGTTCGTCCATCTGCTACAGGTGAGAACGAAGTATTAGCTATGGGTGACTGTGCAATCAACATCAAGCCAACAGCAGAAGAACTGGTAGAAATCGCTATCGAATCTGCTGAATGCGGCCGTATTTTCGGTATCGATCCGAAGGTTGCTTTCCTTAGCTACTCAACACTGGGTTCAGGTAAAGGTGAAGATGTTGACAAGATGCGTACAGCAGCTGCTATGGCGAAAGAAAAAGCGCCTAGCCTTCCAATCGAAGGTGAATTACAGTTTGATGCTGCCGTTTCTCCACGTGTTGCTCGTACAAAATGCCCAGGCAACCCAGTTGCTGGTCATGCGAACGTATTTGTATTCCCTGACATCAACGCTGGTAACATCGGTTACAAGATTGCTCAGCGTCTTGGTAACTTCGATGCATACGGCCCAATCCTGTTAGGTCTGAATGCACCAATCAACGACCTGTCTCGTGGATGCAACGCAGAAGAAGTTTACTCCATGGCTATCATTACAGCAGCATTAGCTGAATAATTGTAAGCGTGAGAACAGAATAGAATGACAGAAGAGAGGATATCCCATACGGACATCCTCTCTTTTTCTTTTGTAAACAGGATTCCTCTTTAATATAATTTGAGTTTGACTGTTTACATTTTATATTTAATTTCATCATTTGCATTTTGTGTTCATTTCAATCGCTTAAGTAAAGGAAAAAATCAGTTGAAAAAAAGAAATATTCCTCATATAATATATGTATAAGTCGTATGATATTGTTACTGGGAATCAACATACATTCGGAGAGGAAGATGAATAACTGCTTCTCTCCGAATTTTCATGTGGGAAATGTTTGGATGTTATGATAATGGGGAATTAATAAAGAATAGGAGATAAGGGGTATGGATGAGAATACAGTCGCAGTGGGGAAAGATATTGATCTGGAGACGGTCATTTTGCAAAATGTGGATTTAGTGGAGAACATCGGTGCTTTCAAAGAAGTGGCAGAGCAGTTTCAGCAGCTGATGATGATGTACAGTTGTGCCATCAGGGAGGTGCGGACGAAGTTAGAGGTGCTCAATGATGAGTTTCAGGTGCAGCGCAGTCATAATCCTATTTCTTATATTAAGTATCGCGTGAAGAAACCGGGAAGCATTTTGAAGAAGCTGAAACGAAGAGGCTATCCGGTGACGTTGCAGTCTGTGGAGGAGAATCTTCATGATGTGGCCGGTATCCGTGTCATCTGCAGCTATGTGCAGGATATTTATATGGTGGCAGATATGCTGACTTCCCAGAATGATATTACATTATTGGAAGTGAAGGATTATATTGCCAATCCGAAGCCAAATGGTTACAGAAGTTTACATCTGGTTGTACAGATTCCGGTATTTTTTTCTGATGGATGCAAGCTGTTGAAGGTAGAAGTTCAGATCAGGACAATAGCCATGGATTTTTGGGCCAGTCTGGAACATCAGCTGAAATACAAGACGGAAGGAGATGTGCCGGATAGTATTGCAGCGGAATTGAAGGATTGTTCGGATGTGATCGCCAATACGGATCAGAGAATGCAGAATATATACAATACATTAAAGAAGGATCGTCCGGAAAAAGAAAATTAGTATAGTGTTACATATTGTAATGCGGGGTATCTGCGGTGAGAATGCGCAGATACCCCGATACTTTTTGGATAAATAATGCTAAGAAATGGTAAAAATGTCAGTTGACACAAAACTTTGGCATAGATATAATAGAAATAAATTAAAAAATCTTGCAAAAAAACCAGGAAAATGAGGCGATGAAATGGCCTTAAGGCGCGAAAGAATGAGACTTGGTGATATTCTCATCAAGCAGAATGTATTAACAGAAGAACAATTGAAGCAGGCACTGGAACTCCAGAAGGGTTCCGGCAAGAAGATAGGCGAAGTACTGGTAGACAGCGGCATGATCACAGAAGAGATGATCGTACGTGCGCTGCAGATGCAGCTTGGCCTTAAAGTCGTGCATCTTTCAGGGGTTGTTATCCCAAAGGAGGTCAGGAATCTTGTCAGTGTCAGTCTACTAAAGAAATATCAGTGTATTCCTTTTGAATTGGATCCGTACAATGCGAATATCCTGCATCTGGCGATGGCTGATCCAATGGATATGACAGCCATTGACGATATTTCCATTGTAACGAACCTGCAGGTTGAACCGTACATAGCAACAACCAGAGAGGTTTTGACAGCCATCGACCGCTGTTATGGAGCATCTGAGACCATGGATGCGGCTCGTAGATTTACAAGAGAGCGTGCACTGCTCAGAGGAACAGCTGAAGATGAAGGCGAGACCGATGTCAGTGATGCACCAATTGTGCAGCTTGTCCGCTCACTGATTGAGCAGGCAATCCGTCAGCGTGCAAGTGATATTCATATAGAAGCCTTAGAAGAAAAGGTACGTGTCCGCTATCGTATTGATGGTGCGCTCTATGAGAAGATGGTTTATGATAACAGTCTTCTTCCGGCGATTGCCACACGTATCAAGATCATGGGAGGCATGGATATTTCTGAGAAACGTAAGCCACAGGATGGGCGTATGAGCATTGAGGTTGACAGACAGGAATATGATATTCGTATTTCGTCGATTCCGACGGTTCATGGTGAGAAGCTTGTGCTGCGTTTATCTTCCAAACTGAATCTGACAAGAAGCAAGAAGGAGCTTGGCCTTTCAGATGCTGAAATGGGAATTTTTGACCATATGCTGGCGCATCCATATGGCATTATTTTTGTTACCGGTCCAACCGGAAGCGGTAAATCTACAACTTTGTATACAGCTCTGAGTGAGTTGAATACAGAGAACGTCAATATTGTGACAGTTGAAGATCCGGTGGAAGCCGATATTGAAGGCATCAACCAGATTCAGGTGAATCCGAAGGTGAATCTGACATTTGCTTCGGCTCTCCGTTCAATTCTCAGACAGGATCCGGATATCATTATGATTGGTGAGATCAGAGACCGTGAGACAGCATCGATTGCTGTTCAGGCATCTATTACAGGTCATCTGGTTGTATCTACGATGCATACGAATAATGCGGTGGGTACTTTGAACCGTATGGCGGATATGGGTGTTGAAAGCTATCTGATAGCGGATTCCATGGTGGGTGTCATCGCACAGCGACTGGTAAGAAAGCTTTGTCCACATTGCAAAAAGTCACATATGGCTACCACAGAGGAGAAGAAAATGCTCAGACTGCCGCCGGATAAGGAGAAAGAGATTTATGAACCCGGCGGCTGCCATTTCTGCAATCAGACAGGTTATTTCGGACGTATCGGTGTCTTTGAGATGATGGAAGTCAATGATGATATGCGCAAGTTGATTTCAGCCAATGCGTCTACAGAGAAACTGACAGAGGCGGCCAGAAGAACAGGCATGCACACACTGCGTGAGAATGCCGTTCAATATGTCTTAGATGGTGTGACCTCCGTAGAGGAGATGCTGCGTGCATCCTATGAATAGGAATAGAAGAGCATGTATAGTTTAGATGAAATTTTGCGGATGTCTGTGGAAGAAAAGGCCTCAGATATTCATTTTACAGCAGGGTGTCCGCCTTATTATCGTATTGACGGTGTACTGACACCACTTAAAGGCGACAAGTTGCAGCCAACAGATCTGGAAGCATTGCTGCTGCCGATTTTGGACAATCGTCATAGAAACGAGTTGGAGACAAACGGACAGACGGATCTGGCTTACGCCATTCCGGGAGTCGGGCGGTTCCGTGTCAATGTTTATAAGCAGCGCGGTACTCTGGCTTCGGCCATGCGTTGTCTGCCATTTTCCATACCGGATGCAGACAGTCTTGGAATACCGGCGGAAGTACAGGCATTAACAGCTAAGAAGAGAGGCCTTGTATTGGTGACAGGGCCAACCGGAAGCGGTAAATCTACAACACTGGCGTCGCTGGTGGATATTATGAACAGGAAGTATCCGTATCATATTATTACGCTGGAGGATCCGATTGAGTATCTGCACAGACATCAGTGCTCCATGGTGAATCAGCGCGAGATCGGCAGCGATTCCAATGATTATGCACAGGCACTCAGGGCGGCACTTCGAGAGGACCCGGATGTGATTCTGGTGGGCGAGATGCGAGATCTGGAGACAATATCCACGGCGTTAACTGCGGCCGAGACGGGGCATCTTGTCTTATCGACACTGCATACCATCGGTGCAGACAAGACCATTGACCGAATCATTGACGTTTTCCCACCTAATCAGCAGCAGCAGGTGCGCATTCAGCTGGCATCCGTGCTGGAATGTATTATTTCACAACAGTTGATCCGCAGGGAAGACGGAAGAGGACGAGTGGCTGCATTGGAGGTACTGTTTGCCAATACGGCGATTCGCAATATGATCCGTGAGAACAAGACTTATCAGATTATTTCCACGATGCAGACAGGCAAGCGTCAGGGCATGCAGACCATGGATGATGCCATTTATGAATTGTTTTTGCGCGGTGATATCAGTGCGGATTCTGCGGTTTCCTATGCACAAAAGCCTGGGGAGATGAGTGGCAAAGTCAATTTTGATATGCCATAAGATGCCGTTAATGAAGATTAAAGAGTGAAGAGAGGACGAAAAAATGCCGGGATTTTCTTATGTGGCTGTCGATCAGGCAGGCAAAGAGATAAAGGGCAGTATAGATGCGGAAAACAGTGAGAGAGTCGCAGAAACCCTCAGAAGAGACGGGCTGCTGCCTTTGTCGATCAAAGAGCAGGGTGTACTGAACAAGGAAATTGACTTCGCCATCGGCAAAAAGGTTAAGCCAAGAGATCTGAGTGTTTTCTGCCGTCAGTTTGTCAGTATCACAGAGGCTGGTGTTCCGATGAAAGAGGCTTTGCAGATGCTTGCAGAGCAAACAGAGAATAAATGGCTGAAACGGGCGATTGCGGAAGTCCTGACCAATGTAGAAAAGGGTAATACGCTGGCGGATTCCATGATGGCATTTCCGGATATATTCCCGGGAATGCTGGTGAATATGGTTCGGGCCGGTGAAGCATCCGGCAGTCTGGAACTGTCTTTCTCACGTATGGCGACCCATTTTGAGAAAGAGGCCAAACTGCGGGCCACCATCATGAAAGCGACGATCTATCCGATTATTTTGATCTGTGCGGCCATTGGCGTCGTGGCAGTGATGCTGCTATTTGTTATTCCTATTTTTGTTGATATGTTTGCAGATCTGGATGTGCAGATGCCTGCCCTTACCCTTGCGGTAATGGGTACTAGCAGTTGGATGGCATCCCATTGGTATGTGATCCTGATCATTGCGGTTATTGCAGCTGCAGCCTATCGCCTGATTTATCAGACCGATCAGGGACGACTTGCGATAGACAATGTCAAGATGAAGATGCCGCTTTTTGGCAAACTGACAGTAAAAACGGCCTGTGCACAATTTGCCAGGACGATGAGTACGCTTCTGTCAGCGGGACTTTCAACGACCAGCTGTCTGGATATTGTTGCGGGCATTATGAAGAATGTTCATTATGCCAATGCCTTTTTGAAGGCAAAGGAAGAAGTGATGAAAGGTATCCCTCTTTCTGAACCTTTGCAGACAGCGGGCATTTTTCCGCCGATGGTTTATCATATGACGGGCATTGGTGAAGAGACCGGTAATCTGGAAGAGATGCTGGAGAAACTGGCTGATTATTATGATGAGGAAGTCGAGATGACGACCCAGAGTATTCTGGCAGCCATGGAACCATTGATCATCGTCTTTATGGCATTGATCGTCGGTACACTGGTCATCGCCGTCATCCTGCCGATTGGCGCTATGTATGAAGGCCTGAACAACCTGTAGAAGATCGTTCAGCTATTCTGCACTTCAAAGCAGTTAAAAGTAACTAATGGATTCTTTGCGAAAAGCATTTGAATATGCGATTGGGAACCGCATAAAAAGTTTCCGACAGTAACATGAAGGTGATGCGGCTGGCATAGGGAACCGTGTTCATCCATTAAAGAAAGAGAAATAAAGAAGGAGACAAACATATGTTAAAATTTCTTAAAGACAAGAAGAAAGACAATAAAGGTTTCACTCTGGTAGAGCTTGTTATCGTTGTAGCAATCCTGGCTATCTTCGTTGGCATCCTTGCACCACAGTATACCAAATATGTAGAAAAATCAAGAAAAGCAGCCGATGCTTCTAACCTTGAGAACTTGGTAACAGTAATGAAAACAGCTGCATCTGACAGCACAGATAAAATTGCAGCTGGCACATACAAAATTACACTTTCCAATACTGCTAATGTGACTGTTAAAAATGATAAAGACACGGATGTGAAGGATAATGTAAACGAAGTGTTTAATGAATTCGCTGGCAATGATTGGGCTAATACAAAACTCAAATCTAAGAAATGGACGGGTGATGATGGAGCAGCCATTACTGAAATTAGTGCCACAGTAGTAGTTGGGGAGGATGGTTCTGTCACAGTTACATATAATCCTACAACTCTTAAAAATACTGCTGGTAACTAGTAGATCTTACATACTAAAATTTTTACTTAGTGTGACGAAACGCTCATCACCTTTGGATAAACATAAAAAATTAGCAGCTTCACAGCAGGTGCTTCCATTCCGGCCGGTACTTAGATACTGTATTTTAGCACCTTATGTACCGCTGCCAGGGATGGGCAGCGCGAGCGTGCCTGCTGTGAGACTGCTAATTTTTATGTTTTCAAAGCCCTTGGGAAGCGTTTCGCCCAACAAACAAATTTTGCAGCTATAAGAAAGGACCCCCCTATGCTTCTTTTTTTAGAACTTATCCCGTACATCGTCATTTTCATATTCGGTATCACCATCGGAAGCTTCCTCAACGTGTGTATTTACAGAATGCCGCTTCACGAGTCCATTGTGACAGCGCCATCTCATTGCATGACATGCGGGAGCAGGCTTTATTGGTATGATATGGTGCCGGTATTCAGCTGGCTGATTCTCGGCGGTAAGTGTCGGAGTTGTAAAGCAAAAATTTCTGCACAATATCCAATCATAGAGGCACTCAACGGTGCCCTCTATGTATTGGTATGTGTGGTAAATGGCATGAATCTAAGTAGTGGGGTGATGTGCCTGATGACTTCTGCGCTAATTGTACTGAGTGTGATTGACTGGCGAACTTATGAAATACCTGTAGCTATCAATATTTTTCTGGGTATTCTGGGCGTTGCTTCAGTCATATTGGAGCCGGATGCAGTACTTGCGCATCTGATGGGCGCGGTATGTGTGAGCGGTATTTTACTGGTCATTTATCTGATCAGCGGCGGGAGAGCCATTGGCGGCGGCGACATCAAATTGATGGCAGCCTGTGGTCTGATCCTTGGATGGCAGCTGATCATTCTGGCATTTTTCATTGGATGCATCATTGGCTCTGTGATCCATCTGATTCGTATACGGGTCAGCGGGGCCGGGCATATGCTGGCGATGGGGCCTTATCTGTCAGCGGGCATTTTTATAGCCGCATTATGGGGAAACAGCTGGATTCACTGGTATATGGGCATGCTTGGAATCTAATGAAAGTATCCGGCAGATTGATATCACAAAAAGTAACTGAAAAATGAATCAATTCTTTTCAGTTATAAAATTATATGGTTTATTTGAAGGCATCTGAATGACTGCATTAGCAGTACACATCATAAGGATGGTAAAAATAAAAAATATAATTTTGCAACTGAACATTTTTATGAGGAGACAAAAAATGGCGAGATTTATAAGTGTTGAAATAGATGCTTCCCAGCTGCGGGTGGCGGAAATTGAAGAAGTCGGAAGAAAAGAGCGAATACTTCAGTGTTTCAGTATCCCGATGCCTCAGGGAATGACAGAGGACGGAGAAGTGCGTGACACCAAAAACCTGGCAGAATTGCTTGTTCAGGGATTGGAAGCCCATGCTATTAAATCCAAAAAGATTTATTTTGTGGCGGGTTCTTCACGTATTGCCAGTCGCCGTATCCAGCTTCCGATGGTGAAAAAGAATCAGATACAGGAACTGATCCAGACAAACAGCAGTGAATATTTTCCTGTGGATATCAGCAAATATGTTTTATCTTATACGATTCTCGGCGAGATCAGTGAAAAGGCAGACCGCAGCGAAGAAACCAATCCTGATCGTAAGAATGCCCGAAATAAAGGCAATAAGCAGTATGATCTGATGGTCTATGCAGCACCAAAGTCCATTTCCGCAGCTTATAATGAGCTGGCTGAGAATGCAGGACTGACGATACAGGGCATTGGTTATACTGGTGACAGCCTTTATCAGGCGGTTCGGGATATCTATGCCAAAGGCGTCCATTTGTTGGCGAAGATTGAGAAGAAGTATACCATGATCAGTATTATCAAAGATGGTGATCTGGCCCTGCAGCGAATGGTGAATTATGGCGTGGATATGGCCATTGATACAGTAATGCAGGAAACGGTTTTCGGTGAAATTGAGAATGAGTGGCAGGCACTGGATGCACTGTATACAGGTAAATGTCTCAATGCACAGCTTGATGCGGCACCCGTTGAGGGGATGCCGGAGCTTTCGGCTGCAAAAGCGGAAGTCACAGAGAGTTTTCGATATCTGATTGGAAATATATCCAGGATTATGGATTACTATATATCCCGAAATCCGGGAACTGTTTTTGACTCTGTGGCGTGCTGTGGTCTCGGTGCAGGCATTGAAGGTATTGCGGAATTGTTCAGCCATGAACTGGCCCAGCAGGTGCAGATCCTTCAAAATTTTGAAGGTGCAGACAGAGTCCGGGACGGCGAACAGCTTTATTTGTATGCAGCAGTAGCTGCACCTTCTGTATCAGGCCTTAACCTGATGGAAAAAGCAACGAAGAAGAAAAAACGTGAACAGGAGACGTTAAGCGGTGCCCTTGTGATCGCGGCTATCGGTATTGGTGCAGGTGTGCTGCTTTCAGCAGTGGGAATCGGCAGCCATGTTTATCAGAATCTGACAAAAGCCAGTCTGGAGAAACAGATTGCGGCAAAACAGGATATTCAGGATATCTATGACGCGTACAGCAGTGCAAAATCAAGAACAGCCAGTTATGAAGGCCTGTATGCTTATACAGATACACCGAATGAACAGCTTCGGGATTTCCTGGAAGAAATGGAACAGAAAATGCCGTCGGATCTGACCCTGGACAGCTTTACGTCGGATGGTACAGGGGTCAGCTTTGATCTGCATGTATCGAATAAGAATGAAGCAGCGCAGGTACTGATCCAGATGCGAACCTTTGAAAGTCTGACATCTGTGACAACAAACAGTCTGGAAGAGGGCGAAAATGGTGAGGTTACAATGACCGTGACATGCACATATGCACAGCCGGCAGTCGTTGATAGCAATGCACAGTAAGGAGCGACAGAATGAATACAAAATTGTCAATGAGAGATAAAAAGTTATTATTGATTTTTCTGGGCATTGCTGTCTTTGCCCTTGGCTATTTTCTTGTTTTTCATCCGCAGATGGATAAGGCGGAAGCCCTTCGGGCTGAAAATGTGCCGTTAAGAGAAAAACTGAATGAGCTGAAAGAAATTGAAGAGAATAAAGATTTCTATGTATCTGAAACGGCCAAATATAATGATCAGGTGAATGCTTATCTTGCAATGTTTCCGGTTGATGTGAAAGAGGAAGACGCCATTTTACTTGGCAAAAGAATGGAAGATAAATTGGGGATATCTGCTGCAGGTATGGATTTCTCGGATATGCAGCTGGTTGCTTCCCTGGACGGTTCTGCTTCGTACGGCAGTTCGGATGCTCAGCAGACATTATCTGAACAGGCCAATGAGCCGACACAGGATCAGATCAATCAGATTGAGGAAACAATGGATGAGAGTGAGTCGGGACGGACAGATATCGACATATCATCGGAGGATGTGTCACTGTATCGTATGCAGAATACGATCACATTCAACTGTACATATGATGAACTGAAGAATATTGTTGATTTCCTTGCCTCAGAAAAGACGAGAATGACAATTGACAGTGTCAATGTGACATTTTCATCCTCCACAGGGGAACTTGGCGGAACCATCGTTGTCGATATGTATGCCATGACGGGTACAGGACAGGAATACACGGAGCCGAATGCCAGTCCTGTGAAATCCGGCAATAAGAACCTGTTTGGAACAGTTTCATCCAATAAGAAAACGTCATCAGATACAGAAGATGAATAAGGGGTAGAGGGGAAGTAAAGCACCCCTCTATCTGTGTTTTCCGGAATAACCTGTATTTCCGGAAAACAAGCAAGATTATAAGGAGAAAGACCGATGAAAGGCAGAAAATCAAACATAAATGATGCCGGAATTTCGTTGCTGGAGCTGATTATTGCAGTCAGTATTTTTGCTATTGCGGCAGTCATCTTTTTACAGGCATTTGTGACGACAGGACGTGTGAATAAAAAATCGGCCATCTATCTGAATGCAACAACAACAGCCCAGAATCTCATGGAAGAATTGAAGGCCAAAAGTTTTGAAGAAGTTTCTCTGGCTTTTAATTATCCGATAGACAGTCTCACCAAACAGATGCGTCTTGGTATGCTTTCTGAACAGAAGGATCAGCTGGAAAATGGTGAACTCATTCTTAAAGAGAGTCTGAAGGAGGGAGATGCTTATAAAGATGTGCGTTTATATCGGGATACAGACCCGGATACATCGGCTGTAACAGCTTCTGTGATCTCAACGGATCATGGTAAAACCTATACATTTCAACCAAGAACAAAAGGCAAGAATCAATCCAAATATTATTTTCAGGCAGATGGGATTGTCAGTGGTGAGGATGCATTTGATGCACTGATTACTTTTGATGGCAGTAAAGATTCTGGTTATAAAAAGCAATCCAATACAAGCAGTGCAACTGGTAAAAATGATTATGAAGTGCCGAATATTTCCAAACTGGATACCGAAAGCAATGCTTTTCTGATCATGCCCCAGAACTGGGATGAGAATGCGATGAAGGCCATTGTTCAGGGACAGACCGAATATGCCAACAAAATGTTTCCGGATAGTCTTGCAGCATCCGGTACAGATGGCGAACAGAAAACGCTCCTGGATGCCACTGAAGTCTATCAGTATACGAAACGTACCCTGTATGTCAAAGTGGAAGAGAGCGGCGGCACGGTAAAGGCCTCTGCAAAATATACATTAAATGCTTATAACTACGCAAAAGAAGGCGGCAAAAACTATGAAAGCATGCGCATTTGTCCATGTAACGGTACCGGTCAGACGACAGGTGAGGATAAATGCTTTTGCAGGTACGAAAGTGCCTATGTGCCATTTTACAGTTCTGAGGCCGGCGCAGAGTTAAAGAATATTTTTATTTTTTACTATCCGAATTATCATTCGACAAGCGCAGCGAATCCATTAGATGAGATTGTTTTTGAGAATACATCGAATTATCCGGTACAGCTTTATATTACCAAACAGCGTCCGGAGCAGGCAGATGGAAGCCAGACACTGCCAACATCGACACAGGAACAGAAGTACAGAATGTCACTGACTATCGAAGAAAATCCGTCTGCCCGTGGTCTGATCAACTGGAATACGAATCCGAGTCTTTACCAGGCAAAAACCGTTTTGAGAACGAATTTGGATGAGGATATCAGTGAGGCAGCAAGTACGGCTGACAGATTGAGTGTGAATCAGATGAAGCTGGTGTATCAGGCGGTTTCTGATTCTGGGCAGAAAGGGAAAAAAGTTAGCGGCAATGCAGCCAAACAGGTTTTATCAGTGAATGGACTGGACGATAAAGAAAGCGTGGATCGCATTTATTCAATGAAAGTAGAAATCTATAAAGCAGGTGCCGCACAAAATAATTTCCCTGAAAGTGACCGGATTGTTGTATTAGATGGAGCAAAGGAACAATGATAAGCATGAGAAAAAGAATGAAAGATAATCGAGGATTTTCATTGATAACAGTGATCCTTGCAGTTGCGTTTATTGCCATTCTGGGATTGTTGGTGCTTTATCTGGCACTTCAGAATTTTCGGATGAAAGCAACCAATATTAAAGGAAAAGACAGCTTCTATACAGCAGAACAGGCGCTGGAAGAAATTCGCATGGGTTTGCAGCAGGATGTAGGCGATGCGATGTCAACGGCTTATATCAAAGTCATGGAAGCCTATAATAAAGACAGACAGTCTACAGATGCAGTGATGGATGAACTCAGACAGAAAGACTTTGAAAGTACTTTTTTAAGTGAATTAACAGCACATGTGCGAGCAGCAGGTGATGATGGCCAGTCGGCGCTTCCAGTTGGACAGTATTCTTTGGATTATTTGCGGAATTACGTTGATCTGGATACAATGGAAGACTTTGATGCAGACAAAGAAACGCTGATCGTAACGACAAGTCAGGGCAAGACACCGTCGTTGGAATCTGACCCACAAAAGGGGCTGTTATTAAAAAATCTGAAGGTGATTTATGTGGATGCCAAGGGCCTGGCAGCGGTGATCGAGACAGACATTCGCCTCGGCATTCCGAAAGTCCAGTTCCCAACCCCTTCCACTTTGCCTGATCTGATGAATATGATTGTTGTGGCAGATAGCGGCATTGTGTGCCAGAGGAAATCAGCGTCAGATACGTCGGATGCGCCAACTACGATTACAGGCAGTATTTATGCCGGTAATTTGCAAGATACAGATACTTCTGACAATACTTTAAAGACATCGATTCAGGTTGAGAAGAATGCCAATCTCCAGATTACATCAGGGGATAAGGTGGTGACAGCAGGTGAAATACGGCTGGATCCACAAAGTCATTTTTCAACAAATTCCGGAGTGACACTTTGGACGGAAGGCATTCGGTTGACAGAGGCAGATGTGAGTCTTGGTGGCACAACGTATCTGTCAGATGATCTGACTGTTGAAAAAACAGAAAAAAATGGCAGCAGCAAAATAACGATTGCCGGAGAATATTATGGTTATGGTTCTTCGGATTCAGCCAGAAAAAGCCGGAATTATACACAGAGTGGAGAGACGTTGACAGATGATCTGCCAAGATTGTATGATCGTCTGAATGATGCAGACCTGAACAGCGCGATTGTTGTCAATGGCAGGAATACAACTATTGATCTGTCAGGGGTTCAAAAATTCTTATTGGCGGGCCGCAGCTATATTGCTTCCTCTGGTTTGAAAGGAAAGCAAAGCAACAATCAGGATGTACTGCTTGGAGAAAGTCTTTCCGTCAAAGGTTCTCAGTTGGCTTACCTTGTGCCTGCGAGTCTTTTAAAGACCGGAGACAAAGTGACGGCATCGAATCCAATGAATTATGACGATTATCTGGAGAGCGATTTGCCAAAAACAGCGGTGAAAGATCAGGTAGACTGGACGCAGGAAGTTGCTGCCTGGGGCGGTCAATCGCTTTCTAATATTGGTGTGGATGATACACAGCCGGTTCAGACCGTCTTCTATAATGACAATGCAGGTGGCGGTTATGTTTATTTTTATCTGAATTTTACAGATCGTCAGAAGGCATCTGATTTCATGCAGACGTATTATTCAGAAAATAGTCAGACGATGCATCAATATTTGTCATTTTATTTTGGCGATGATTCCGGAATTACAGTGAATGATCAGGATGCGTATCTGCGCTATGTGACAAATGGTAATATTTTGACTTATAATGGCGCACAATCATCTGGAAGCCTGAAAGATGCAACAGACCCGGAGGCGGATGAAAAACTCCAGCAGGAACAGCTGAACATGCAGAATACGTGGTATGCTTTGAATAGAAAGATGATTACAAGTGTCGACCTTTTGAGTACGGATGTCAAAGACTCAGACAACATCAGTCATGATGAGACATCTTATACGCGGAGCGTTTTTGATAATCTGGTCAATGAAAAGCAAATGGTACAGTTTTTGAAAAAGCAGAATCCGACAGGCTTGCGCTATACATTTACATCCAGTGCTGAAGATGGCAATTTGCAGGCATTAATGGTGCATAATGGTGAAAGCAGTTCTTATCAAGTGAAGTCTGGTTCCGGAGAAATAACAGAAACTGTGCAAGAGACCAATCAGCCATTGGTCATTACAAAGAAAATGGCGGAAGAGGATAACCTGAGATTGGTCATCTGTACGGGAGATGTGGAGATTCAGTCCGGTGTGAATTTTAAAGGGATTATCATGGCAAAAGGAAAAATCACTTTAAAAGCAGGCGCAAAACTGGAATCCGCACCATTGGATGCGGCCAAAGTATTTCAAAGTGTGATTGGCAATGCGGGTAATGAAGTCTCTCCAAAAGATTTCTTCTGGGAGGGAGATAAGTATGTTCTTGGTAACAGCCATGTCACAGAAGATAACAATGAAGGCAATTCAGACAAGTATCAGTTGGGCGATTATATTACATATGAAAACTGGAGAAAAGAATAGTCATGAGGGATAAAAAGCAACAAAAAGACAGAAATAAAGGTTTTACACTGATTGAAGTCATTATTGTGGTCGCAATATTTGCTGTATTGCTGGGTATTCTTATTCCATCTTTGAATCCGATACTTGGCTTTCGGGTGCAGCGTGCCTCGGAAGCGATCGGAGGTGCGCTGAATCGGACAAAGACCGAAGCGATGAACCGTCTGGTGGCGGAAGTGAAGCTTTCGTATGTAGCGGGGGATGGCTATTATATCACTTACTATCTGGATCGTGGTAAATCCGGCAGTTCAGATGAGAATATCAAAGCCGATCAGCCGGATAAGATAGCGCCTGCTAAAACGCAGATCAGTTATACGGATGACAGTGGGAATGTCCACCATTTATGGGAAAGTGGTGAGTCTGTATTGATTCTGACTTATGACCGGGCAACTGGTGGGTTCAGGCAGATACAGACGGAGACCATTGGTCAGGAAGATATATTGCGTCAATTAGAGAATGGTCAGGATATTATTTTTCATGATAGTGGTCACTATTGTACAAAAATTACGATTAGTGGTGGCCAGAAACAGAGATCGCTGATACTTGATAAAGTGACAGGTGGTTATAAAATGGTCAGTGAAGAACCGGGAAAATAAAGGTGAATCCAGATGAAACATACAAAAAAGCGAGAGAAGATCAATAATCAGGGTCTGACGCTGATTGAATTGATCGTAACAATTGCCATTATTGGTATTTTTGGTGTTGTTGTGATGTCTTTTGTGACATCAGGCGCTAATTTTTATCGACAGGCATCAGATACATCGACGGTGCAGCGCAGTATGCAGATGACATTGGATCAGATTGAGAATCTGGTGATCGATACCAACAAAAGTATCAGCTATTCTGTGGGCGGACAAGCCACGCAAAGTGATCTTGGCAGCCAGGATAGTCAGGAGAAAATTTTGATTCTTGAGAGTGTCCAGGGTGAGAATACGCAGCATAAAGAGATTCTTAAATGGAATCCGGATGAAAAGAAACTTTACTGTAATTATAACAGTGACAGGGCAACAGACATGAAAGTGATGGCAGAAAATATCAGTGCTTTTAGCGCTGATATCAGTCAGGCGGTCAGTGATGGTATTGTTCGTTTCCAAATAACCATCCAAAAAAGAGACAAAGAAATGACGCAGACATATACAGTGACACTCCGTAATCAGCTGGGTGCTGATTCATAAAATGCAGGCAGATCAGAAAGAGACAGACGGGAAGAAGGAGGCTTCTGCATGAACAGCAAATTGAAGAAAAGATGCATCAGGTGCGGCGCATTGATGGCAGCAACAGCCGTTGTCGCCGGTATTTTCTTTCAAACGACATTGTCCGTTGAAGCGGCAATGGAAAAGATGCCTGGGATAGAGACGATTGTGAAAGATAATTCAAAAGATAAACCGTTTCGAATTCTTGAATTAACAGATAATAGTGAAGATGCAGAAATTGGTTATTACATATCCGGTCAGGAACCTTCGGTTAAATTGTATACGTATGAATATCAGGATGCATCTGGAAATACACAGACGGTACATTTTCAGACATTTGAAGAGGGACTTGCCAAATTGCCAGAAATACAGCGAAAAGAATTCGCGATGAATGTTAAACTGGATGAAAATGGCAATATCAATGCAGATGCCAGTACAGGTATTCAGAAAATCAATATGACGGCTTCGGATGCGGATACGGCACCTCTGTCTTATAGCGATTATCAGGAAAAGTATTTTCTTGATAACAGTGACCGGACAGAAGACTGGACAAAGATTGATTTGACAGATTTACAGGGGAAAAATCGAACCGATACAGTCAAAATCAATGGTACCTATCAGGAAAATGCTGCAGGAAATGGTAATTATACAAAAGAAGAGCAAAAATATTATCCGATTCGTGAAGGCGTTGAAAGTGATCAGCAGCAACCTGAAAAATTCAGAGAAAATATTGAAAGTTTTTCTTATGTTGAGGCAGAATCGGATGACGACAGAGCCGCTTATTTTCTGCAGTTTGCGCCTGTTAATAATTCAGATGTGAATGCCGCGTTTTCAGACGATAAGCCAACTGCTCAGGCTGCACAGCAGAAAATACAGGAAGCGTATGATGCTACAGCCGGAAATTATGGCTATTATGAAAATGTTTACACAGATTTGACGGAGAAAATTGCCGACAATTTATCCAATAAAAAATTTACTTTTCCGGGCGAAAATCCTGGAGATGATGTATCTAACGCACTGCTGATTCGTAATCATCAATTATCGACAGCAGGACAAACGACGTCATTGCCGGTACTTGGCGGTATTCAGGATGCAGATTTGGCGGGAAGTCAAGAAGATCCGTATATTTATCTTGGAAAGAATATCGACAGTTATCCTTATTACCAATATGCATTTGTTGGAGATTTAAAATATGTCATTCAGAAGGCACAGGAGAGTGCGGCAGCAGATACACAGGCAGTAGACGAGACGGATGGAAGTGAGGCTGCTTCACAGGCAATGGCAACCACTGCCGATCCGCAGGATGGCGATACGAAGATTACATTGGAGGATGGCCAGTATTGGTACTGGCAGTTTGATGCCGCAGACAATGTCTGGACAAAGACTGTCCTTTCAATTGTAACGGGCCGTCAGGCGGTCAGCTATCAGGATGTACAGAAACTGCCGGATACACTTGGCTACAATTATTATTATCAGGTGGATAAGGCGTGGTTCTGCTGTCAGGCAGGCAGTCACGCGGACGGTGATGCCACTTCGGCTAAATATTATGGGTGGTATTATCCATCTTACCCGGCGGGTGAAGATGTCTATTTGCCGGTAGATTCAGACAGTCAGGAAGTGTCGACGTATTATATTTCTGAGGCAGCATATACGCTGACACCGGGAACCGGCGATTATGACTTTGTACCGGGCGGAACAGAAGAAAAGTATGTTCCGGTTAATGCGGTTTATTATAGAGGTGGCTATACCAATTATGATTGGCTGAAGCGGGACGTCTTTCATCTGGATCCGATGAATGAAGATGGTGAAGAGAACCCGGATTTTAATAACTTTACAATTTCGGTGGATACACGTCTGGCATCGAATTGGACAAAGGCGGTATACGCTTCTGGTTCAGGTGGTAACGAGAGCCTTTTTGAAGATGCAGGGGATATTAATCTTGAAGATTATGATCTCGTATATATTAATGGTTCGCTTTCGAAAGATATGGCCCAGCGCATTCTGGATTCACAATTGCCATGCATGGTGAATACGGGCCGTGGGATAAATGATGTCTTTAATGGGGTTTTTGCGGCTTATTTGAAATCATCAGACGCAGATGGCAGTTATGTCTCTTATCAGATGTATTTTTATAAGAATATTTTTCTTCCGGCGACAGGCGGCGGGACTGCGCAGATACCAGTGCCTGAAAGCCTGATCAATTCGGATTTTAACAAGAAATTCGGTGGCACACAGCAACAGGGCTTTGAAGATATCACCAAATATATTGATCAGGAAAATGAATATCGTGCGTTAGGAAAAAAGGATGACGCAACGGATACAACAACGCAGTTGGAACCATTGAGTCAGGATTTGTCCATGGCGAGGGCGCTGGAGTATATTATCAATTATCCGTTGAAGCGAAATATTGTGTCGAAATCAACGATCAATGTGCTGGAGATCATGCCGGATAAAGACTGCAAGGATTATGATGATCTGGCAGGTCAGGTTGAGAATTGGCTGGGGCTGGTTTCCGGGGATTCTCAATTAACGATTACGGATGTGTGCTGTGCAGAAAGTGGCTATCCCAAGGAAAATATCAACAATAATCTGGCGACGTACTGGCATACGTTATGGAAAGGAAATAGCCATCCGAATAGAAGCCCGCATTATATAGTAGCAGAACTTGACAAACCGGAGGATATTAAGGGATTCCGTTATACACCGAGGGCAACAGACAATGGGAATGGTATTCTTCAGACATGGACGGTGGAATGCTATGATGAAAAAGGTCAATTGATTCAAACGATTCATTCAACAGAAAAGACAAAGTGTCAGTCTTCGACAGCCAATCGTTCAACGCAGAATATTTTATTCACAGAAGATGGAGATATTATTCCGCAAGTGAAAAAAATCAAATTGTATTTTGATACGGCGTTACGAAATGATAGTGCACCTTCAACAGAATTTGCTGTTTGTGCCAATCTCGGGGTGATCCCTGCGCAGTCGGTGCAAGTAACATCCATAACAGCATCGGAGTTTGTTGGTCATATTGATGATCTGGCATCTGAATACGACATGATCTATATCGATGCCAATAATCAGAACAAGACGATGGATGCCTATGTAACAGGCGGCGGAACATTGCGTTATACGCATGTTGGAGGCGGTGTCAGTGCTGGCTCCGGTAATCAGCATTTGACCAAATTGCTTGGACAGCTGGATAACGAGTTTGTTTTAAATAGCGATGGAACAAAATATATTGGTACGGATGGCCTGTACAGATTTGCACCGCTTGGTACGTATAATGAAGAAGGTGGAGGTTATTTCCGTGGTTCGGGCAATGATATCACGGAGCAGAAAATGGAAGAACTGCTGGATTTTGTCAGGAGTGGTTATCCGGTGGTATTAGGCGATTATCTCGTTTCGAATGGAAATGTGAACACGAATGCTGTAGACAATGCGTCCTATTATTATGAATTTATGACGGAAGCGCTTAAATATGAAAACGTGTTGACAGAAGGAGAATTGAATCAGGACAACAGTCAGCTGGACTTCTTTGCCAATCTGGCTAAACCGGTGATTGAATTTGTGAAAAATGGTTCAGATACGGGAAAGTCGTTGGATGCGGTACGTGCCGGTGAGTCCGAAGATACCGCCAATGGTATTGGCTATATTCAGGATCAGCAGCTGCGTTATACATTTAAGATCAGCAATGATTCGGATGCATCCCCTGCATTGACAACCTATGACTGTAACTTGTATCTGGATCTGAATTTTGATGGCAATTTATCAGATAAAGAATCTCAGGACAAATACATTGCTATTCAGGATGAAAACGGCAAAGTTATGTCTCAGGTGACTGAGGAGGATGGCAGTGCGCATTATGAATTGCAGGCGGGAAAAACGTATACGTTGACAAGAAAGATTCCTGCAGATTATTATAAATTGCTGACATGGAAACTGGAAGTATTCAGCAATCAGAACCATTATATCCATAGTTCTGAGGTCGGTTATGCCAAACAGAAGAATACAACCGGTACGAAACAGGTCATCAATGTCCTGCAGTTATTGCCAAATGGCACGACGAATCGAAGTGTCGGTAACTGGGATTTGAAAAATGACAAGAGTTTTCAAAATATGATTGCTTCAATTGAAGACTTTCAGATTGTCATTCAGCAAAAGAAAGTGGATGAAATCAATGCGATGACATCCAAGCAGCAGATGGAACAGTTATTAAGTAATGTGCAGATGCTGGTCATCGGTTTTGATGATACGTATCAGAATATTTCCAATGATGCAGGACAGGTGGCTGCGATTCTTGATTATGTCAAAAAAGGAAAGAGTATTATTTTTGCCCACGATACGACATCCTATGTCAATTATGATTATACGAAAATGACGAAAAGTATTCCGGATACTGCCTATGGTTCCGGGAGTTCGAAGAATCTTTTCTGGGATCAGTGGCTACATAAGCATAATAATCTTCAATGGGGGCTGTCTCTGAATACGGTACTGCGATCGGTGGTAGGCATGGATCGTTACGGTATTACATCCGATGAAAAGATACAGGTAACATCCACTGATGGAGAAGCAAGTGAAACAACAGTTTCGGCACTTCTAAAGCAGGGCAGTGGTTTAAATGGTGACGGCCAGAATCAGGTCAGTTTTGAAGCATTGATGCAGGCGGCAGGTGATGTGGCTTACAGGACCACTGATGGCAGAAATTCGAGTTATGCACAGACGCAAAGCTATACAAATAACCTGTTGCATACGTATATACTGGGAACGAATCAAGATGGCAACCAGACGCTTGTATATCAGGCAACAAAGGTGAATGATGGTGCCATTACCGAGTACCCATACCGTATGGGTGATACGATCGGCATTTCAAAGACCCATGGACAGTATTATCAGCTGGCCATGGAGCAGGATAAAGATATCAATGGCAACAGCGATGGCAAGTCGGATATTGTTGTCTGGTACTGTCTGACAGACGGTGTGTATGGCTATTCGCCAAATGATGTCCGTAATAATTACTATTTCTACAGTAAAGGCAATGTGATTTATACGGGAACAGGTCATGAGTCTATAGACAGCAATAAAAAAGAAGAATTGCAGCTATTTATTAATGCGATGGTTGCAGCTGCCAATGTTACGGCGGTGAAACCGGAAGTGGATTTTGTTGATTCACTGGATCCAAATGCAGATATAGAAAGTGCCCGTTACTATGCGACGGATCAGTCTTCATGGCGGGCAGATGATGGTGGCAATCTTCTTGAAAAAGATATGGATTTTTATATCAATGTCAAGGATTATAACATGGTCAGCGCAGATCTGAATCAGGAGGATCTGGATAAGCAGAAGATGGAGATTTCCTTCTTTATTGATGATGCCAATGGCAGTGTGATAGATCAGACAGCAGCAGAAGGTGGCACTGTAGATGGTGCACCGACAGCCAATGAAAAAGTCACAGACATTACGAAAACCATTGGGACGTTGTATAGTTACGATGGCACGACGCTTCAGGAAAGCGGTGGCAAGTTCAATCTGACGGATAATAATACGTTCCGTCTGACACTGACAGATATCGAACAGTATCTGAAAGAACAGGAAACGGGAACCTACGGAACACTGAATGGCTATAAGACAGACTGTAAACTCTATGTCAGAGTCAAGAGTACGGTGTACCTCTACGGTCAAGAAAATTCCAATATTTCCTGGGCCAGCATTGATTTGAAGCAGCGTCAGCTCTTTGAATTAAATTAAAAAAATCTATTGACATTGAAATGTAAAGGTGGTAGAATATATGAAGTTGTGTGATAGACACAACATCCGTACGAGAAAGCAGAGTACTCACTCTCACCTTAGCATTTCAGATGACTTGGGTTCATATTTAAGTATTTTACACATTACGTGTCTTAAATGGTGAGTAGTTTTCTGCTCACCATTTTTCAGTTTAATGTTATGAATAAAAGTCATGAGACATGGAGGTGTCAATTATTAGCGAATTAATGATTAATGAGCAGATCAGAGATCGAGAGATCCGACTGATTGGGGAAGACGGCGAACAGTTAGGTATCATGTCAGCCAGAGATGCAATGAAATTAGCCAGAGAGGCGAATCTGGATCTGGTGAAGATCGCTCCGACGGCCAAACCACCTGTATGCAAGATTATCGACTACGGCAAGTACAGATATGAGCAGGCGCGCAGAGAGAAGGAAGCACGCAAGAAGCAGAAGACCATCGAAGTGAAAGAGATTCGTTTGTCACCGAACATCGATACGAATGACCTGAATACAAAGGTGAATCAGGCAAGAAAGTTTGTATCAGGCGGAAATAAGGTCAAGGTTGCTGTTCGTTTCAGAGGACGAGAGTTGGCCCATACAGCAGTTGGCAAGACGATTCTGGAAGATTTTGCTCAGAAGTTATCAGACATTGCGGTAATTGATAAACCTGCCAAGCTGGAAGGTAAGAGCATGGTTATGTTTTTAGTTGAAAAACGTAATTAGACCATTTTCATATTAAGGAGGACATTAAAATGCCAAAGGTAAAAACAAGTAGAGCAGCTGCAAAGCGTTTCAAAAAAACAGGTACTGGTCAGTTAAAGAGAATGAAAGCTTATAAAAGCCACATCTTAACAAAGAAATCTGCAAAGAGAAAGAGAAATCTCAGACATGCAGCTATGACAGATTCAACTAACGCAAAGGTAATGAAGAAGATTTTACCTTACCTGTAATAGAAACGGAGGAACGACAAAATGGCAAGAATTAAAGGCGGCTTAAACGCTAAGAAGAAACATAACAGAGTTTTAAAACTGGCTAAAGGTTACAGAGGTGCCAGATCTAAACAGTATAGAGTAGCAAAACAGTCCGTAATGAGAGCTTTAACAAGTTCTTATGCAGGTAGAAAACAGAGAAAACGTCAGTTCAGACAGCTTTGGATCGCAAGAATCAACGCAGCTGCAAGAATGAACGGTTTATCTTACAGCAAACTGATGCATGGTCTTAAGCTTGCGGGCGTTGAAGTCAACAGAAAGATGCTTTCTGAAATGGCTATCAGTGATGCAGCAGCTTTCACAGCATTATGTGAAACAGCAAAGGCTAAATTAGCTTAATTCGAATAGCGAAGATTGAAGGGCATTCCGGAAGATTCCGGGGTGCCTTTTTGCATAGTACGAATAGATGGTGTATAAACTAAAAAATAGGTAGAATAGTTTGACATTAGTATATATCATGATATATACTAATAATAGGAGGAGGTGTGTGATCATGATGACTGCAAAATTGTTTGAGAATGGCCGAAGCCAGGCGGTTCGTCTTCCTAAAGAATGTCGTTTTGATGGTGATGAAGTTGCGATTAACAAAGTCGGTGATATTGTGATTTTGATACCAAAAGACAACAAGTGGTCGGGATTTTTGAACAGTTTGGAACTGTTTTCGGATGACTTTATGAGTGGTGGTAGAGAACAGCCAGTGATGCAGGAACGGGAAAAGCTATGAAATATATGTTAGATACGAATATATGTATTTACACAATTAAGCATAAGCCACCAGAAGTTATAAAGAATTTTTTTAAGCATAAGCCAGATGATATGTGTATTTCTTCGATTACTTATGGAGAATTGATGCATGGTGTAGAGAAGAGCCAGGCGGTAGAGCGTAATCGTATGGCAATTACGTTATTTTTGTCAGCAATTTCTATTCTGCCGTTTGATCATTATGCAGCGGAAGAATATGGTAAAGTGCGAGCAGAGCTTGAACAGAAAGGAACGCCGATTGGACCAATGGATACACTTATTGCTGGACATGCGAGAGCAGAGAATTTAATTCTTGTAACAAATAATACAAGAGAATTTTTTCGAGTGGAGAATTTGAGGATAGAAGACTGGACGCAAGAAATTGAATAAAAGATTAAAAAATCCCCGATCAGGCAATCTGCGGACTGCCTCACCGGGGATTCTAAATTTCATTATGTCCAGTACAGATAAAGCATCTGTTGGCTGAAAATATTAGTTCTCGTAGCCGTGCTCTTCACCAACACCTGTTGGGTTGCATTTAGCCATTGCAAGGTACATAGCATCACGAGCTTCGATAGCCTTATCAGCCTTGTCACCGCTGTAATCATAGAAGCCTTTGCCTGTCTTAACACCGTAGTTGCCAGCCTGGTAAATTGCTTCGAATTCACCTGATGGATACTTAGCGTCTGAAAGGTCTTCCCAAAGATATGTAGCGATATGATGATGAACATCAAGACCACCCTGGTCAACAACTTCGCAAGGTCCAAGGCAGGCATAACGGAAGCCAAGGCCGTACTTCATAGCGCCATCAACGTCTTTGTAGTCACCGATACCCTGTTCAACGATGTAAACAGCTTCACGAAGGATAGCAGCCTGAATTCTGTTGCCGATGAAGCCAAGAGCATCTTTCTTAACGTAGATAGGTTTCTTGCCAATCTTTAAGGACAGCTGGTAAACTGTATCAGCGATCTCCTGTTTTGTCTCATCGTTGTTGATAACTTCGATCAGAGGAACGATGTGAGGTGGGTTGAACCAATGCATACCGCAAGCTCTTGTCTTATCTTTGCAGTTAGCGAAGATCTTGTTGATAGAAAGACCGGATGTGTTAGTAGCAAGGATACAGTCAGGGGATACAACAGCTTCTGCCTTTACCCAGAAATCCTGTTTAACGTCAAGTCTTTCAAGAACGGATTCAACGATGATATCGCAGTCTTTAAGATCATTGATATCGCCTGTAAAGCTGAGCTTTGTCTTGATCTCAGCAGACTGTTCTGCTGTGATATCACCAGCTTCAACTAAGCTTGCCTGGTTGATTTCTACAAGATGTTTACCTCTTTCAAGACCTGCTTCAAATGCATCATAAATGATAACTGTGTAACCATACTGTGCGAAAATCTGAGCCATGGAAGCGCCCATTGTACCTGCACCAGCAATACCAACTACTTTAATTTCGTCGAGTGTCATAATTAAGTCTCCCTTCATATATTTAATATATGTTTTCCATTTATTATTATAGTAAATTGTACCAATAATGTCAAATGTTGATTTCAAAGTGCTGTAAATTTTTATCAAACATGATATAATGAGCGTTAGCGAGCGGGAGCAAGCAATGCTTGTTCATCGCGAGCAGCGAATGGCGATCATGATAGCTGCGTATGCAGCGTCAAGCACCAAAGGTGCGAATCATGATATAATGAGCGTTAGCGAGCGGGAGCAAGCAATGCTTGTTCATCGCGAGCGGCGAATGGCGATCATGATAGCTGCGTATGCAGCGTCAAGCACCAAAGGTGCGAATCATGATATACTAGGCATATAAAAACGAATGATTAAGAAAACAGGAGGAGCAGTGATGTATAAAGTAGAAATTCGTGTTCAGGAAAAAGGCAGTAAAGAGAAGAAGGAGACTTTTGTGATCGGAGATATTGATTCCTCCGCCTATCATGATGAGATGAATGCAGTTTCAGATTATCTGTACGGGCTTGATATTCCTTTCGATGTGGATGCGGACGGCGATATGATGATTGATGATATTTTAATCAGTTTGTCGGAAGAGGAAGATTTTGAACAGTCTTTTACAGCAGGAAAGACGACATATCTTGTTCAGGGAAAGAAAGAGGATTAGCATGGAGGCGTTTTATGCAGCAATGTATCATAAGCTAAGTGCATATACGACAAAAAGCTTCATATATCGGGGAATGAACACCTGATATATGAAGCTTTTGTGCGCTTAATGATTAAAGCTGCAGTGCCTTTCTGACAGAAGGAATGATCAGACCGGCCACAAGGCCGATAAGCAAACCTGTAATGATGCCGGCGATCATAAGTACCGGGAGATAGAAAAGCAGATTCAGGTTCTTGACAACGAATACAGCCACCAGAATCTGGCCAATGTTGTGGCTGATGCCGCCGGCAACACTGACACTCATCGTGGAGAGACCTTTGATCCTGCGGCAGAGAACCATCACTGCGAAGCTCAGGAGTCCCCCGGTGATACTGTAGAGCAGAGCGGCCATATTGCCGAATGTAAAGGATACAAGCAGAATACGTACAACGGAAATCATCAGTGCCTGTCTGGCATTCAGCAGATACAGAGCCACAACGACCACCAGATTGGCCAGTCCGAGCTTGATGCCGGGAATGCCGAAGTTAAATGGAATCAGTACTTCTACATAGCTGAGAATCATTGCCAATGCAACCAGAAGTGCTGAAATAGTCAGTTTTTTTGTCATAATGAAAACTCCTTATTGTGTCACAACATCGACGTCAGATACTTCGCCGCCGGTAATCTCAACCACCAGCTCATGAGGCAGACAGATGATCGTTTCATGGCTGGCATGAATGGCTGCGTGCTGGACACAGTATTGATCCGGACAATCGGCATCCGCCATATGGACGCTGCCATTCTCAATGACCACTTTGTTGTAGCCTTTAGCGTCATTGATCTCAATGGTACGGGACTGATCCAGGGGATAAGTCCCGTAGATCTCACCGCCAATTGTGATGGTGACGGATGCTCCGGTCTGATGCTGAAGAAACTGTGTCACACCCAGGCCGATCAGGGCAATAACGAGTAAAACGCCGATCAGGATAAAATCTTTCTTTTTAGGCATGGGAAATCTCCAATTCTTTTTTTGCTTCTTATATTATAGGTGATGGCAAAAGATATGTCAAAGATAAGTCATCGGTATTAATGAGAAATAACGTTCAGTAAGTATCCAAAGGGAATGTTTTGTAAAAACAATATACAATTTAAAAAATTTAAAAAAATACGAAAAATATTGTTGACAGAAGATGAAACAAATGATATGATATTACTTGTGAGCGGCACAGACGCTTGCGATTATCTAAAACGCAGTTGTGGCGGAATTGGCATACGCGCTAGACTAAGGATCTAGTCTGGGTTAACTGGGTACGGGTTCAAGTCCCGTCAACTGCATGAAAGCGGTTTCCATATGGAAGCCGCTTTTTGAATAGAAAAAAATATAGAAAAAAATTTTTATTAAAAAACCTTTGACAAAAAAATAAATATATGTTATATTATTTAGGCAATATCAAACGCAGTTGTGGCGGAATTGGCATACGCGCTAGACTAAGGATCTAGTCTGGGTTAACTGGGTACGGGTTCAAGTCCCGTCAACTGCATAGAAGCGGTTTCCATATGGAAGCCGCTTTTTTGCGTCAATAGTACGCTAAAGTGCACAATTGGTTCTATTTTGTAACCAACGGATTTCTCTTCCATAATAATATGACAGGAGGGAAAATGGATGTTTAAAAATTGTGTATTTAAAGATTCTGTGAATACAAGAAAGTGGATGGTCAATGCTGGCATTCGAGCTGTTAAAACAATGGCGCAGACAGCAGTGGCGGTTATGGGAACCAGTACAGTTTTGTCAGCTATTGACTGGCGGATGGTTTTGTCTTCTGCTATTGTGGCAGGAATTGTCAGTATATTGACGTCAGTGGCAGGCCTTCCGGAAGCTCCTTGTGAGGGAGAGTGACTCATCAGGATGAATGGGTGAAAAATAGCAATTTGCATAGAGATTTGACCTTGATTACAGACGAAGAATAGGATATTATATTATAAGCTGGATCAATGAGCAAAATTCACCGAAATTACATGACGGTGATGCATCCGTGAAAAAGATAACGGCCGCTTCGGCGGCCATAGTGAATAAAGGAGAGACGAAGTTATGGGTAAGACAGTAAGAACAAGATTTGCTCCAAGTCCGACAGGAAGAATGCATGTGGGCAACTTAAGAACCGCATTATATGCGTATCTGATCGCGAAGCATGAGGGCGGACAGTTTTTATTAAGAATAGAAGATACAGACCAGGAGAGAGAGATGGAAGGTGCGGTAGATATCATTTATCGTACACTGGCCAGCACAGGTCTGATCCATGATGAAGGCCCGGATAAGGATGGCGGCGTAGGCCCTTATGTTCAGAGTGAGAGACAGGCGCAGGGCATTTATCTTGAGTATGCGAAGAAACTGATTGACAAGGGCGAAGCTTATTACTGCTTCTGCGATGAAGAGCGCCTTGCAACGCTGCATACAACCGTGAATGGCAAAGAGATTTTTCACTATGACAAGCATTGTCTGCATCTGAGCAAGGAAGAAGTTGAAGCCAAGCTGGCAGCAGGTGTACCTTATGTTATCAGACAGAACAATCCTGTTGAAGGCACAACTACTTTCCATGATGAGATTTATGGCGATATCACCGTGCCGAATGCCGAATTGGATGATATGATCCTGATCAAGTCCGATGGTTTCCCTACATACAACTTTGCGAATGTTGTGGATGACCATTTGATGGGTATTACACATGTTGTCAGAGGTAATGAATATCTTTCTTCTTCTCCGAAGTACAATCGTCTGTATGATGCATTCGGATGGGAAGTACCGGTTTATGTGCATTGTCCGCTGATTACCAACGAGGAACACAAGAAGCTCAGTAAGAGAAGTGGTCATGCTTCTTATGAAGATCTTATTGCCCAGGGATTTCTGACAGAGTCGGTTATTAACTTTGTGGCACTTCTCGGATGGAGTCCAGAGGACAACAATGAATTCTTTACACTGGATGAACTGGTGAAGGAATTTGATTATCATCATATGAGCAAGACCCCGGCTGTTTTTGATATGACAAAACTTCGCTGGATGAATGGTGAGTATCTGAAGAAGATGGATTTTGACAAGTTCTATGAGATGGCACTGCCGCATATGAAGGAAGTTGTTTCAAGGGATGTGAACTTTGAGAAGCTGGCATCTATGATCAAGACACGTATCGAGATCTGGGCAGATATCAAGGATCAGATCGATTTTATCGAACAGGTACCGGATTATGATATCAATATGTACGTACACAAGAAGAATAAGACAAATCTTGAGAATTCTCTGGAAGTGCTGAAGGAAGTGCAGCCTTTACTGGAGAAACAGGAAGACTACAGCAATGATGCGCTGTTTGAACTGCTGGGTCAGTATGCAAAGGATAAAGAGAAGAAGGTAGGTTTTGTTATGTGGCCGATCCGTGTGGCTTTATCCGGCAAGCAGATGACACCTGGTGGTGCAACTGAACTGATGGAAGTACTTGGCAAGGAAGAATCGCTTGCAAGAATTCAGACAGCCATCGACAGATTAAGCCAGGAAGCATAGGAGGCTTTATGGAGTTAAATAAGTCTCAGCTTCAGGCAGTCTGCCATGATAAGGGGCCGATGATGGTACTTGCCGGACCGGGTTCGGGCAAGACCATGGTCATCACCCATCGTGTGAAATGGCTAATTGAGCATGCCGGTGTCCATCCGGCGGGCATACTGGTTGTGACCTTTACAAAAGCTGCCGCAGATGAAATGCGGCAGCGTTTTGTTTCTCTGATGGACGGCAGGACGATGCCCGTGAGTTTCGGCACTTTTCATGCAATTTTCTTTTCGGTGCTGAAACATGCTTATAACTATACGGCATCCAATATCATTCGTGAGGAGCAGAAACAGCAGCTGATCCGGGAGATCATTGAAGATATGCCTGTAGAACCGGATAATGTCAGTGAGTTTGTCAATGATGTGCTCAGTGAGATCGGGCTTGTTAAAGGAAGCATGATGGATATTGAGCATTATTATGCCACCAGCTGTGCAACATCCGTGTTCAGAGATATTTATAAACAGTACGTTCAGAGGATGGAGAACAGCCGTCTGATTGATTTTGAGGACATGTTGGTTTATACTTGGGAACTTTTTACCCAGCGAAAGGATATTCTTGCAGCCTGGCAGCATAAGTTTCAATATATCCTGATCGATGAGTTTCAGGATATTAACTTGCTGCAGTACAAGCTGATCCGGATGCTGGCATTGCCGCAGAACAATATTTTTATTGTGGGGGATGATGACCAGTCTATTTATGGATTCAGGGGGGCCAGGCCTGAGATCATGCTGAACTTTGAGAAAGATTTTTCGGATGTGAAGAAGGTTTTCCTTTCTGTCAATTACCGCAGTCAGGCAGCTGTCGTACGCGGGGCGGGATGCGTGATTAAGAATAACAAACAGCGTTTTGACAAGCAGATCCGGGCGGTGCGGCCGGAGGAGGAACCGGTGGATATCCGTGTTTTCCAGGGACCGGCTGATGAGAATGCGGCGGTTATCCGTGAAATCCGTGATTATCATGATCAGGGGGTTCCGTATCATGAGATGGCGGTGCTGTTTCGAACCAATACCCAGGCCAGAATGCTGTTAGAGAAGATGATGGAGTATAATATTCCATTCAAAATGCAGGATGCCATGCCGAATATCTATCAGCACTGGGTAACCCAGGATATTATGGCTTATATCCAGATTGCTCTCGGAAGTACGGCCAGAAGTCATTATCTGAGGATTATCAACCGGCCGAACCGTTATGTGAGCAGACAGATGTTGGGTGAGCGTCAGGTGGCTTTTGATGTGCTGCTGGAGCAGTATAAGGATAAGCCATGGATGCAGGAGCGTTTGTCGAAGTTTGCTTATGATGTGCATATGTTGACGCAGATGCAGCCCTTTGCAGCCATTAATTACATACGGCATGGGATTGGATATGATGAATTTCTTGAGAAGTATGCCGAAGAACGGAAGATGGACGGACAGGATTTAATTGAGCTGCTGGATGAACTTCAGGATAGTGCCAGGAATTATGCGACGTATGAGGAATGGTTTGGACATATTGAAGAATATACAGAACAACTGCGAAAGCAGACCAGAAAACAGCGCGAAGAGAAGACGGATGGTGTGGCTCTGGCAACAATGCATCATTCCAAGGGATTGGAGTATCAGATTGTTTTTATCGTGGATGCCAATGAGACAGTGACGCCGCATCATAAAGCACTTCTGGATGCAGATATTGAAGAAGAGCGCCGGATGTTTTATGTGGCTATGACCCGTGCAAAGTCCAGACTGCATATTTTCTTTTTGAAAGAGCGTTATGGACGGCCAATGGTGATGTCACGTTTTGTTGGAGAGATTCTTGTGGACAGGGATGCGGTCAAACCGGGTATGCGCGTGCAGCATCAGACATATGGCGCCGGTGTGATCAAGGAAGTGACGGATAAAGCGATTGTTATCCGGTTCGACAAAATACGACAGGAAAAGAAACTGGATATTCAATTTTGTCTGGCAAATCAATTGTTAAAAATACAGTCTTAGTATTGAAAAAATACAGGAAGTATGTTATAAAGTTAAGGAACTGATTGATTGTTTTCAGACTGTTTAGAAGGAGAAGATTCTGACTTTCGGACAGCGGAACATTTTTATGAAATGAGGTAAGTAATTAAATGGGACAACCAAAAGACTCTGAGTTTAAAGACAGAGATACAATGACACTTGATCTGGATGACGGCGGAAAGCTGGAATGTATCGTTTTGAATGTTTTTCCGGTGAATAACAGAGAGTATATCGCACTTCTGCCAATGAATGACGAAGGCCATGTGGAAGAGGATGCACAGATCTTCCTGTATCGGTTCGAAGAACTGGGAGATGATGAGGTGAATCTTGAGACGATCGAGGACGATGATGAGTTTGAGCTTGTATCAGATTACTTCGATGAGATGCTCGATGAACAGGAGTTCAATGAGTTATTCAACGGCGCAGAGTAGTCGCAGTGAATGCAACTGTATATACGTATATAGATAAAGCTGCTGCTTTACGGGAAACCGCAGAGCAGCAGCTTTTTTATGTAATAGGAAATTCTGTTGGAATTTCCTATTACATAAAAAGGCACTGCGTGCCAGGAAGCGCAGTTCGCGGAGAGGAATATATAGCTGTGCTATCCGCTTACGCGCGAAAGTGTGCGTCAAGCGCACACTTTGTTTAGTGTTGTATTATTTATCCTCGTTCAGACTTTCAATAAAATACTTCGCAGCTTCGGATATTGGCAGCTTATCATTGTAGCCGACAACCAGCTGACGGGATGGAAAGACCTCAGACATGGTCAGTTTGAAAAGGTCAGGGTCGTCATCAGGCAGGCAGAAGTCAGGAATGAACGCAATGCCAAGGCCGATACGGGCAAGGTCGATCAGCAGATCGTTGCTGCTGAGTTCGACTTCGGGTACCAGATCCAACTGGCGCTGTTGGCAGATGTTGTGAAGAAATTCGCTGGTCATACTGCTCTTGTCCAACATCAGAATCGGATACTGCAGCAGTTCTTCAAAGTTCAGAGAATGATTCTTCAGATGTTCAAAGTTCCTGTTGGCAATGAAGACATCCTTGAAATCCTTGACTTTGCGGATATTGCCTACGGTATTCATTCGAGGATTCGGATAGTTGGTAACAATGAGATCCACCTGACCGTTTTCAAGAAAATCCACGCACTTGCCGGAGGTACCGTTCGTGACTTTGATATGGACATTCGGGAAATGCTCATGGAAAGCCTGAAGATAAGGAACCAGGTAATAACGGCAGATGGTGTCGCTGGCACCGATACGCAGCTGACCGCCGTTTAGCGCATTAGCATCCAGGATCTGGTTCTCACCGCGCATGATCAGATTCACGGCAGGTTCGATGTGCTTGAAGAGAACCTCGCCTTCCGGCGTCAGTTTGACACGTTTGGTGCTGCGAATAAAAAGATGCTGATTCAGTTTCTTCTCCAGTGCCTTGATTGACTGACTGACTGCAGACTGTGAGATAAACAGGCGCTTGGAAGCGTCTGAAAAGCTGAGTGTTTTGGCAACATAATAGAAAACTTTATAAAGTTCGTAATTGATATCCATAGTTCCTCCGGTCAACAGCAATTATAAATAAAAACTGTTTTATTTATTAGTAAGAATAATTAAAATATATCATAAAATGCGTAGAAAGTAAATGATAACTGTGAACGTGTAAAATGATTTTGAAGGAGATGTCACCATGCAGATCGTGGCACCTACGGACGGCATCGTCTTCTTTGCCCACAATGAACCGCTGGGACTGGAAAACACGGTGGTGTTTAAGGTGATACGGCGATTGCATAAATAAGGCTACAGTTTTAAAGCACCTTTCGGACACTCGTCCACGCACTGCATACAAAGAATACATTCGGAATGGTTTTTACGCTGCTCGGTTATGTTGAGAATCTCAACATTCATCGGGCAGTTTTTTTCGCATTTTTTGCAGCTGATACATTTGTCCGGGTCTAGTTTGATATGGAAAAGGGCAAAACGGCTGGCCGGCTTCAGAAAGACGGTGACAGGACAGATATATTTGCAGAAAGCCCGGTTGTCTTTGCAGATAAAAGCCAGTGCAATGCCAACAACATAGTATATAAGATTGCCGATGAGAAAACTGTACCACATAATTTCTTCAATGTTTTGGACATGAAGCAGAAAAAGGCTGCTGACAAAAATCAAGGAACCGACAAAAACAATATAGCGGATGAATCCCCATTTTCTGCGGGAAGATGCGGGCGTTTTAAAAGGCAGTAAATCAAGGATCATAGCTGTCCAGCAGGCATAGCCGCACCAGCCTCGTCCGAAGATAAATGGGCCAAAGATTTTGGCCACGGCATAGTGGATGGTGGCGGCTTCAAAAACACCCAGGAACAGATAATACCAAAAACCTTCAATCTGCATGTTCTCATGCTGAAGAAAGCCGAGATAGCCCAGCATATAAAGCCCAACGGCAAACTGAATGACATGGCGGGCATATTTCTGTTTGCGGGCAAAGAGAAAAAGTCCGATGGCAATGGATGTGCCTATGTATGAAAAATTAAAAAGATAAAAGATATTGTCAAGTGCCTGCCAGAGAATGACGGCAATACTTTCAAAAACCAGCCACATAATGATTGGAATAGAATATTTTTTCAGCATAAGAACCTCCTGAGAAAATATGAAAGAGAATGAAAGACGCTTCACGTTTTTAAAGGGTTACCCGGATAGCGGTATTAATGATTGTAAAAAACTCTAAATAAAAAAGCTTTCTATAAAAGAATTGTAGCATAGAAAGCTTTTTGGGGATATAAAAATTTTCTCAGACTTCTCTTTTTTTCGCCGGTTCCGGCTCAAAGGCATAGACATCGTTAATATTATCCAGTTCTACATCATTCAGGGGTCCGGTGTAAACAACGCCGGTGCATTCCGTGTCGGAAACACTTGTTTTCAGATAATCCAGGTGATCACATTTTTCATTATGCCTGGTAATGGATTTTTTTGCCATAATTATTATATCTCCTTATAAAATGATGAGTGCTCTTTATAGATAGGATAAGCAGTATGTGCGTTTTTATGCAGATTTGCTCATTAGCTGAAGTCATAAATGAATTTAAATATATTAATTTTATTAATAAAAATATTTGTGATATAGTAAAAAGGTAAATTAAGATACCATGCCGAATTAAGGGAGGTCATTATGAGCAGCGTTAGAAGAATATATGTGGAGAAGAAACCGGCTTATGCCGTAGCAGCCAAGGATTTGTTTGAGAATATTCGTGATTACCTTGGTATCCGCACAGTAACTGGTGTTCGTGTACTCATTCGTTATGACATTGAAAATATTTCCGACAAAACTTATGAGGAGGCTAAGATTACGATTTTTTCAGAGCCTCCGGTTGATGTATTATATGAAGAAGCATTTCCGATGCAGGAAGGAGAAACTGCTTTTTCTGTTGAGGCATTGCCTGGACAGTTTGATCAGAGAGCCGATTCTGCTGAACAGTGCGTCAAGCTTTTGAATGAAAATGAAGAACCGGTGATCCGTTCCGCAACAACCTATGTGATTGCCGGCGCATGTTCTGAGGAGGAACTGGCACATATCAAAGATTTCTGTATCAACCCTGTAGATTCCAGAGAGAACAATGCAGATAAGCCTGAAACACTGGTGACAGAATATGAAGAACCGGCAGATGTGAGGATTTTTGACGGCTTTAGAAACATGCCGGAAGCAGAATTAAAAGCACTGTATGATTCTCTGGGACTGGCCATGACATTCAAGGATTTCCAGTTCATTCAGGAACATTTTGCGGCAGAAGAGAGTCGTGATCCGTCTATGACAGAGATTCGTGTGCTGGATACATATTGGTCAGATCATTGTCGTCATACCACATTCCAGACTGAATTGAAGAATGTCACATTTGAGGATGGCGATTACAAGGCACCGATGCAGGCTGCTTATGATATGTATCAGGCCCATCGTGCAGAAATCTTTGCAGGACGCAAGGATAAATATGTATCTCTGATGGATATTGCCCTGATGGCTATGAGAAAGCTTAAGAAAGACGGCAAGTTAAATGATCAGGAAGAAACAGACGAGATCAATGCCTGCAGTATTATTGTTCCTGTTGAAATCGACGGAAAGACAGAAGAGTGGCTCATTAACTTTAAGAATGAGACACATAATCATCCAACAGAAATAGAGCCTTTCGGTGGTGCGGCTACCTGCCTCGGCGGTGCAATCCGTGACCCGCTGTCAGGACGTACTTATGTTTACCAGGCTATGCGTGTGACTGGTGCGGCGGATCCAACAGTACCGATGGAGAAGACTCTGGAAGGCAAGCTGCCTCAGAGAAAACTGGTGACAGGTGCAGCCAGCGGCTACAGCTCCTATGGTAACCAGATTGGTCTGGCCACAGGTCTTGTTAATGAAATCTATCATCCGGATTATGTGGCAAAACGTATGGAGATCGGTGCAGTGATGGCAGCAGCGCCTAGAAGCAATGTTATCAGAGAGACTTCTGATCCGGGAGATATTATTATTCTCCTGGGTGGACGTACAGGCCGTGATGGCTGCGGCGGTGCAACAGGCTCCTCAAAGGCTCATAACTCCCAGTCCATCGACACCTGCGGTGCGGAAGTTCAGAAAGGTAATGCGCCGACAGAGAGAAAGCTTCAGCGTCTGTTCAGACGTCCGGAAGTTTCACGCCTGATTAAGAAATGCAACGACTTTGGTGCCGGCGGTGTATCCGTTGCTATCGGCGAGCTGGCAGCAGGTCTTCAGATCCAGTTAGATAAAGTACCGAAGAAATATGCCGGCCTTGACGGAACAGAACTGGCAATTTCAGAATCCCAGGAGCGTATGGCGGTTGTCATTGATCCGAAGGATGTGGACAAATTTATGGCTTATGCCGAAGAAGAAAATCTTGAGGCAACCTGCGTGGCTGAGGTAACAGAAGACCCACGTCTTGTGATGCACTGGAGAGGCAAGGAAATCGTGAATATTTCCAGAGCTTTCCTTGATACAAACGGTGCTCATCAGGAAACAGATGTTATCGTAGGCACAGCTTCAAAGGCAGACAGCTATTTTGAAGAAAAGACAGATGTGGCTGATGTGAAAGCAGCATGGCTGAAAGACCTGGCAGATTTGAATGTTTGCTCACAGAAAGGTCTTGTGGAAATGTTTGATGCTTCCATCGGCGCGGGCAGCGTATTTATGCCATTCGGCGGCAAATATCAGCTGACACCGACACAGTCCATGGTAGCAAAACTTCCTGTATTAAAAGGCAAAACAGATACAGTCACTATGATGAGCTATGGTTTTAACCCATATCTTTCCAATTGGAGCCCATATCACGGTGCTGCTTATGCGGTTGTAGAATCTGTTGCTAAGATTGTGGCAGCAGGCGGTGATTTCAGTAAGATTCGTTTCACATTCCAGGAATATTTCAAACGTATGACTGAGGATGCAAAGGGTTGGGGCGAGCCAATGAGTGCGCTTCTCGGTGCATACACAGCTCAGATCGGTTTCGGACTGCCATCCATCGGCGGTAAGGACTCCATGTCCGGCTCCTTCAATGATATCCATGTACCGGCAACCCTTGTTTCCTTTGCAGTGGATGTGGCAAAACAGCAGGATATTATTACACCGGAATTCAAGAAGAGCGGCAATAAGATTGTGAAGTTTGATATTGCAAGAGATGCTTATGATATGCCGGATTACGAACAGGCAAAAGCTCTTTACACAGCGATTCATCAGCTGATTCAGGACAAAGTTGTCATCTCCGCTTATACACTCGGTTTTGGCGGCGTTGCAGCAGCTGTATCCAAGATGGCTTTCGGCAACAAGCTGGGCGCTAAGATTGACAGCACTGTGAAAGCAGAAGATTTGTTTAAGACAGGTGAATATGGATGCATGATCGCAGAAGTACCGGCGGATGCTCTTGATAAAGTCAATGTGGCTTATACACTGATCGGTGAAGTGACAGATAATGCACAGTTCACATACGGTGACACTGTTGTGACAATGGATGAGGCACTGAAAGCATGGACAGGCACCCTTGAAAAAGTCTTCCCAACACGTTCAGGTGTTGAGCAGAAGAAGATTGAGACACCGATTTATAAAGAGGGCAGCATTGTGATCTGCAACCACAAGATTGCACAGCCAAAGGTATTTATCCCTGTATTCCCGGGTACAAACTGCGAATACGATTCCATGAAAGCCTTTGAAAAAGCCGGTGCAAAAGTTCAGACACAGGTATTCAGAAACTTAAGTGCAGACGGTATCCGTGAATCTGTCGATGCCTTTGTCAAAGGTATCAGCGATGCACAGATTATTATGTTCCCAGGCGGTTTCTCAGCCGGTGATGAACCGGACGGTTCCGGTAAATTCATTGCTACGGCTTTCAGAAATGAAAAACTGAAAGAGGCTGTTATGAAGCTGCTCAACGAGAGAGATGGTTTGGCTCTTGGTATCTGTAATGGTTTCCAGGCACTGATCAAACTTGGTCTGGTGCCTTACGGCGAAATTACACCGCAGCAGCCGGATTCCCCGACACTGACAACCAACAACATCGGTCGTCATATTTCAAAGGTGGCTTATACAAAGGTTGTCTCTAATAAATCCCCATGGCTGGCAGGTGCGGTACCTGGTGAAGTCTATGCAATTCCGATTTCCCATGGTGAAGGCCGTTTCGTAGCCAGTGATGAATGGATCAAGAAGCTCTTTGCAGCAGGCTGTGTGGCAACCCAGTATGTTGATTTGGATGGCAATCCAACCATGGATGAGGATTTCAACCCGAATGCTTCCTACGCGTCTATTGAAGGTATCACAAGCCCTGACGGACGTATCCTTGGCAAGATGGGACATTCTGAGCGAATCGGTGAAGCCGTTGCCAGAAATATTTACGGCAATCCGGACCAGAAGATTTTTGAATCCGGTGTGGCATATTTTAAATAAAAGTAAAATAGAGATAATGGCAGTGCCCCGTACTCATGATCGTGAGTACGGGGGATTTTTATATCATTTGGGAGTGAAAAATAATGATACATCAGTCTTTAAAATGTCATAAAGCGGCGATTCTTTTGGGCGGTCATTCATCGAGAATGGGCGGACAGCCAAAGTTTCTGCTGAAGGATGGAAAAGGCCAATCTTATCTGAAAAGGCAGATCAAGGCATTGGAGAAAGCAGATAGGATTTATCTGTCAGCAGCCGATGCGACGCAGTTGGCGCTTATTCAAAATGTATACAAAGATAAGGATTGTTATGGGCTTATAGACGTTGTCAAAGACTGCGGCCCCTTAGGCGGCCTATACACGGTCTTGCAGCAGTTAAAGGATGAAGATGAATGGATTTTTGTGACAGCCTGCGATGTCCCGGAATTGACAGAAAGTATGGTCGGCAGCCTGATTCAGATGTCTGAGGATGCGTATGAACAGGGATATGACTGTATGGTCTATCAGGACAGTCGTGGACGAATCCACCCTTTATGTGGTCTGTATCGCCCGTCGCTTTTGCCGGTAATTCAGCAAATGCTGTGGTATAAAGATTATAAAATGATGCATTTGCTGATTCGAAGCCGCTGTTTGATTGTGTCATCGGCAGAGATGGGGATCCCAGATACATGTTTTGTCAATATCAATACGCCGGAAGCGTATGAACGGTGGAAAAATACCTCTTTGAACATGCCGAAAGAACAGAAAATATTATGCATCTGCGGTATCAAAAATTCCGGCAAGACCACCTATATTGAAAAACTGCTCAAAGAAATAAAATCCCATGGCAAAAGTGCGGCAGTGATCAAACATGACGGTCACGATTTTGAAGGGGACAGACCGGGAACAGATACCTACAGATATCACCAGGCCGGCGCTGCGGCGACAGCGATTTTTTCGAAGAACAGATATATGATCAATGCAGATGAAGAAATCGATTTGCAGCAGCTGATCAACGGATTTTCAGATGCAGATGTTATTCTTGTGGAAGGTATGAAGCAGAGTGAATTGCCGAAGATAGAAATCGTCAGAGAGAAAGTATCCCGTACATTATCCTGCTGTGGGAAGAACTTGATTGCTGTTGTGACAGATTGTGAAGCGGATTTTGACGGAATAGAAAAATGGCCATTGGAGGATTGCAGCCGTTGTTTGAACTATTTGCTTCAAGGCGGATTGAGGTGCTGATAAAAAGATAAGTTATTGACATATGCCGATAACTGTGATATAAATGACATATGCCATTTATATCGTACAGTTGATGAACATGAAATGGCAATAGGGATTGCGCGCATCCGTATTGCCGTTGATTTACGCGAGCAACGAGCCAAAGTCCGTGCTTGCACGAGACTTAGGCGACTGCCGCGATAACTTGAGAAACTCGCGGAGCGTGTTTCTCATAGTTTAAGAAAGAGGATGAAGAGATGCCGAGACCAAGAAAGTGCAGAAAAGTATGCTGTCTTCCGAAGGTATCCGAATTTATGCCTTCCGGAGGGGCGTCAGATGAGGCATGCGTTGTGATGACGGTGGATGAATATGAGACGATCCGTCTCATAGACAAAGAGAATTTTTCACAGGAAGAGTGCGGAAAATATATGCATATTGCCAGAACAACGGTGCAGCAGATTTATGACAGTGCCAGAAAGAAGCTGGCGGAAGTTGTCGTAGACGGCAAGATGCTCAGGATTGAAGGCGGAGACTATCGATTATGTGATGGCGCAGAAACAACTTGCGGGTGCGGCGGATGTCCGAAACATCGATGCCGAGCTCAGGTATTGAACAAGGATAAGGGGGATCATTAAAATGAAGATTGCAGTAACATACGATAATGGAGAGATTTTTCAGCATTTTGGTCATACAGAACAGTTTAAGCTGTATGATATAGAGAATGGAAAGGTTGTTGCTTCAGAAGTTGTAGGAACAAACGGCAGCGGCCATGGTGCTTTGGCAGGATTCCTGGCAGAACATCAGGTACAGGTACTGATCTGCGGCGGTATCGGAGGCGGAGCTCAGAATGCCCTGGCTCAGGCAGGTATCAAGTTGTTTGGCGGATGCAGCGGCAATGCAGATCAGGCCGTTGAAGCACTTCTGGAAGGTCAGTTGAATTATGATGCAGATGTGAAATGCAGCCATCATGATCATGAACATGGTGAGGGCGGTCACCAGTGCGGCAATCACGGATGCGGCAGTCATTCATGCCATTAATTGTATTCAGCCATTATCGAGCTATTATTCAGTGGTTAGAAGTAAGATAACAATTACAGAATAAAACATGTCTAAAAAGCGTACACATCAATAAATGTGTACGCTTTTTAGACGTATAGGTTAAAAACGCATAAATACAGGAAGCAAATTCTGTTTAAATTGGATATTTTAACAATAAATGTACAAAAAATAGACATAATCGGCAAAAAAACGTTATTTTACAGTTATAGATGTATTTTGGGTAAAATAATTATTTGGCTTAAAACAACTGTTTAGGAGAAAAATAAATCACACAGGAAACAGTTGGCATGGTAATTGCTTGTTATATAGGCAGGATTAAAAAATAAATACTTCATATAACTTAAGGAGGATGTGAGTAAAATGGCTAAGACTCAGATTACAACAGCAGCAGAGGCTGCATCCCTGGTAAAAGACGGTATGACAGTGATGGTTGGTGGATTTATGGCCAATGGTACACCGGAGCCGATTATTGATGAGCTTGTAAAAAGTAATGTAAAGGATTTAACAATTATCTGTAATGATGCAGGTTTTGGCAGAAAGAAAGACAAAGAAACCGGAGAATGGAAAGGAAAAGCAAGCGGTGTCGGCAAGCTTGTGGAAAATGGACAGGTAAAGAAACTGATCGCTTCACATGTTGGATTGAATCCTGAATTCGGTGCAAAATATTTTGAAGGTGAGATTGATCTTGAACTTGTTCCGCAGGGAACCCTGGCAGAAAGAATCAGATGCGGTGGATCGGGACTTGGCGGTTTTTACACACCGACGGGCGTTGGTACAGAAGTCGCTGAAGGAAAAGAAATAAAGACAATTGATGGTGTAGATTATATTCTGGAGTTGCCGTTACATGCAGACATTGCATTGATCGGCGGCCATAAGGCAGATGCATCCGGCAACTTACGTTATATCGGCTCAGAACGAAACTTCAATCCGATGATGGCAATGGCAGCGGATACGGTTGTGGCTGGTGTATCCGAAATTGTGGAAGCGGGTCAGATTGGTGCGGATTATGTTGAAACACCTGGAATTTTTGTGGATTATCTTGTAGGAGGTGCAGAATAATGGGAGATATTAAGAATTTTATTGCAGCCCGTGTGGCAAAAGAATTAAAGGACGGAGATGTTGTGAATCTTGGTATCGGACTGCCGACATTGGTGCCGAACCACCTTCCGGAAGGTGTCGATCTGACGCTTCAGTCTGAGAATGGTTTTGTCGGGCTGGTGCCGCTTGAGGAAGGAAAAGAAAGCCCGCATGTGGTGAATGCAGGCGGTGTGATGGCCGGTATTGCGGATGATGGTGCATTTTTCTCAAGTGCAGACTCATTTGCCATTATTCGCGGCGGCCATGTGGATGTAACAGTCCTCGGCTCTCTTCAGGTAGATGAAAAAGGCAATATCGCCAATTACAAAATTCCGGGAAAAATGCTGCCTGGTATGGGAGGCGCCATGGATCTGGTGGTAGGTGCCAGAAAAGTGATTGTTGCCATGGAGCATACAAATAAAGGCAAGCATAAGATTCTCAAGAAGTGTACATTGCCTCTGACTGCAAAAGGTCAGGTGAATCTCATTGTAACAGAGATGGGTGTAATGAAAGTCACACCTGAAGGTTTGGCATTGGTTGAATACAATCCGGAATATACGATCGAAGAAATCCAGACTGCAACGGAAGCAGAACTGATTATTGTGGATGATTTAAAGGAAATGGCTGTTTAGTCAGGGGGCAGAGACAGCAATATACAGATAGATAAAAAAGAAGCTTTGTAAGATGGCTGTGGTGTGAGAAAATAATCCATCTTATGAAGCTTCTTTTATAAGCATAAATTGAATGGGATGAACAACCGGCAAAACTACTGTTCTGTGTCCTCAAGGTCTGATGCACAGTGTGGGCACTTAACGGCATCAATATGTATCTCTGACTTGCAGTACGGACAGACCTTTGTGGTCGGCGCAGCAACAGGTGCAGGCTTCTTCAGCTTGTTGATGAATATCATTCACCAGTGAAGATACGATTGTGCTGAATGCACCACCGATGATGACACAGAAGATCAGTGCTCAGATGGGCTCTGTTCAGTTTCAGCTTTCGGCAGACGAATATCAATATCGGCCACACGATGCTTGTCCATCTTCATAACAGTAAAACGGATACCGTTAATATCGATATATTCGCCTTCTGTCGGAATATGACCAAGCTCATGGATCATATGTCCGGCGATGGAATCATAATCTTCAGATTCAAGGTGCAGATCAAGCAGCTTGTCAATATCTTCCAGCTTGGTGGTGCCATCTACGGTATATTCATGTTCATTGACCTTACGGATATCATCTTTCTCTTCTTCATCATACTCATCGCGGATCTCACCCACGATTTCTTCCAACAGATCCTCCAGGGTGATGAGTCCGGCAACGGCACCGTATTCATCTAACACCATGGCCATACTGATGGAATTCTTCTGCATATCTACCATCAGGTCTGAAATTCTCTTGAACTCGTAAGTGAAGTATGGGCGGCGAAGAATCTTGCGGATAGAGAAATTCGAGGGAAGATCGCTGTAACAGAAAACATCCTTCAGATTCAAGACACCGATGACGTGATCCTTGTTACCTTCATAAACCGGTACGCGGGAATACTTGTCACGTCTGAAAACAGCGAGTACATCCTCATAACTGCTCTCTACATCCATAAATTCTATATCAATACGCGGTACCATTACATCACTGGCAACAGAATCGCCGAAGTCCACCACGTTGGTGATCATTTCCTTCTCCTCGGATTCGATAACACCGTCTTCATGACTGACATCGATGACTGTCAAAAGCTCATTTTCTGTCATAGTCTTGGCCTGTGCATTCGGATTAATGCCCATCAGGCGCATCACACCATGGGAAAGGTGATTGATAATAAATATGACAGGTGTAAGAATACGGGTCAGCCAGTAGATAACAACCGCATCACCAAGGGCCATCTTCTCGGCATTGATGGTGGCTGCTGACTTAGGTGTGATCTCACCGAAGATCAAAATCAGAATAGTCAGGATACCGGTTGCAAGTCCAACAAAGGTCGCTGCGTTGGCACCGGCTCCGAGCTGTGTGGCCATCTTAGTGGCCAGCATGGTAGATAATGAGGAAGCACTCAGATTGACAATATTGTTGCCAATCAGAATAGCACTCAGCATCTTGGATGGATTATCCGTCAGTTCCTTAACAAGACAGGCGCGTTTATTGCCCTCCTCAGCAAGGCTGCGGATACGAATTTTGCTGACACAGGTTAATGCAGTTTCGGCTGATGAAAAAAAGGCAGATAAAGCCAACAAAACAATCAGAACAATAAGCTGCATCGCGTCACTGGAATCCAAAAAAAATCATCTCCTCTGTAAAATCGTATAATTATATTAATTTTATATGATGTGAATGGCAATGTCAAGGTGAATGAACGCTTCCTGTGTAAATGGAATGTGAATTTTTTGTAAATGATATTGATTCTTGATTAGGAAGGGTGTACAATAGTGGAGATGTAAGTAAAAGACAGAAAAAGTGGCTGATGCCGCAGTTATATATGTGTGGAGGGTTTCATATTGAGAAAAAAGTCTCATTTATCATTAGCAGGATACATTGTAGATATTGTGGATGCAGACATGATCGACCATCCTCTGGCTTTCAGATTCGGAAGTCTGGAACCAGACCTTGTGCCCAGCTTTATAACAACTAAACACAGAATTGATCTGACATTCCATAAGCTTGAAAAGAAGATTAATAAAGTCATTGATGAATATGACAAGAATAAAGGCATGACCATCGGTCTGTCCAAGGATCTCGGTGTCATTACCCATTATATTGCGGATTATTTTACATTCCCGCATAATATTGAATATCCGGGAACTATGACAGAACATATTCATTATGAAGCACAGCTGAAAGTGGATTTCAGGGAGTTTGTGAGAAAAATGAAAGAGACACATGCACATTTCCAGGAAGTGAACATGCGGTCGGCGGATGAGATTTGTGCATTTATTAAGAAATGTCATACAGAATATCTGCATGCAGTGAAGTCTGTGGAGAATGATTGCAGATATATTCTGCAGATTTGTGCACAGGTTGTAGGCTCTATCCTGCATCTGCTGCAGCAGAACAGCATGCCTCTGGGATGCTATATGTAAAGATATGGTTGAAAAATCATTTAAAAGAGACTGTGAAAAATGAATTTATTACTCATTTTTCACAGCCTCTTTTTTATATCGTGGAACCATGCGATGGTTATTAGTTGTTGACACCATGGTGCGCCGTCGGGCTTTCAGCGGTCAGGGGCAGAAATGTATACCCATGTGCAAGTCCCCACTGGATGATCTGTTCCACGGCATTGACACTGAAGCCTTTGATATCATGCTGCAGGACAATGGAGACATCATGCTGCTGAATCCCGGAGATGACATTTTGTAGGACAACGGATGTATTGGTTGTTTCGCCGGCATCACCGCTGGTGACATTCCAGTCAAAATACTGATATCCCATATCCGTGAGGTCTTTGGTCAGTTTGGTCATAATACCGGAGCAGTAGCTTTTGCTGACGGTATTGGAACTTCCGCCGGGAAAACGGACAAGGGTTGTCCGGATGCCGGTGGCATTTTCAATGGTATCCTGCTGTTTGCGTAGATCGGCAAAAAAAGCATCCTCACTGGCATAGATTTTGGAATAATCATGTGTAGCACTGTGAATGCCAATGGAATGACCGGCGTCTGCTTCGGCTTTTAACAAATCCGGGTGACCGGAACCAACGGTAAAGAAGGTGGCTTTGACATTGTATTTGGACAGAATGTCCAAAAGCTTGGAAGTGTATTCACCGGGACCATCGTCAAAGGTCAGATAGACAATTTTGCCGGAAGGGTTGCCGGTGTCTGCCTGGCGGACCGGCTCAACAGTGACTGTTCGGGTGGCCGTGGCTTCATTGCCGTAATTATCCTGAACTTTATAAGTAAGTGTGTAAGTATCTGCGCTGTAGGTATTGACAGAACCATCCACAGAAACTTTATCTGTCAGATCACCGTCCACATTATCTTCGGCGGTATATCCCGGATCGGTATAATCAGAACCGGCCTGTATGGTTATTTCACTGTCACCCTTTAAGGCCAGGACCGGCGGAATCGGATCGTCATAGACAATGGTGCGAGTGACGGTTGTCTCATTATCGGAACTGTCAGAAACTTTATAAGTCACTGTTCCGTCTTTTTCTTCATGGGTTACCTTATCCGTCAGATCACCATCTACATTGTCGGATGCCGTATAGCCTTCTTCTTCATAAGGATGGCCGGGAAGGGTATAATGATCCGGATTGGTTGTCAGCTTAATTTCCGGCGGAACTGTGTCTTCAACAGTCACCGTTTTACTGTCCGCACCTTTCCAGAAAAGGAAAGATGCATGGTAGTTGATGGTGTAACTGCCAAGCTTGGAGCTGTTGACAGAACCCTCTGAGGTGACAGCAACAGGGAATCCCTTCTTTAACAGATATCGGCCTTTTAATGCGGCAGTGACGGTGCCGTCATCATAGGTATCGCCGTATTCGATTTTGACATTATTTTCAGAGCCATCATCAATTTCTATATGCCATTGATCGACAAAAAGAATGAAAAAACTTCCGGCAGCAGCCAGAATAAAAATAATCAGTATGATCAATAAGAGTTGTTTGTTTTTTATCATAAGTAATTTTCAAGCCTCCGATGATTAAGTACATTAACAGCAAAAGAGCAGCAAAGAAATCATGGATCCATCATTTCTCTGCTGCTCTTAGCATAGCACATAAGCCGGATAAAGGCTTTAAAAAATCCTTAAGATTTGCTGACAAGTACCTGTCTGTAAATTAATCGTCAGCTTCTGCTTCCATATTGAGAATCTGGCGTTTTCTTGCCATCTCATCATTTTCAAGATATTCATCATACGTACACTGTTTGTCAATGAGACCGCCAGGTGTCAGTTCCATAATACGGTTGGCAACGGTCTGTACAAACTGGTGGTCCTGGGAAGTGAATAACAGAACACCCGGATATTTGATCAGACTGTTGTTCAGGGCTGTGATGGATTCCATGTCCAAATGGTTGGTTGGTTCGTCCATCAGCATGGTGTTGGCGCCGGACATCATCATCTTGGACAGCATACAGCGGACACGTTCACCACCGGAGAGGACATTGACTTTCTTCAGACCGTCATCGCCTGAGAAGAGCATACGGCCAAGGAAACCGCGGACAAATGTCACATCCTTTTCAGGGGAGTACTGCATCAGCCAGTCAACGATACTGTCTTCGCTTGTAAATTCAGCAGTGTTATCCTTCGGGAAGTAAGTCTGTGTTGTGGTAACACCCCACTTATAAGAACCCTCATCCGGTTCCATTTCACCGGCCAGAATCTTGAAAAGAGCGGTTGTGGCGTTGACATTCGGGCCGACAAAAGCTACTTTATCGTCATGGCCGAGGGTGAAGGAGATGTTGTCAAGGAGCTTCACACCGTCAATGGTCTTGGAAATGCCTTCAACGTGAAGCACTTCGTTGCCGATCTCACGGTTTGGCTTGAAGTCGATATATGGATACTTACGGCTGGATGGACGGATCTCATCCAGCTGGATTTTCTCAAGGGCACGTTTTCTGGACGTTGCCTGCTTGGATTTGGAAGCGTTGGCGGAGAAACGCTGGATGAATTCCTGCAGTTCCTTGATCTTTTCTTCCTTCTTCTTATTGGCTTCCTTCATCTGCTTGATCATCAGCTGACTGGATTCATACCAGAAATCGTAGTTGCCGGAGTAAAGCTGGATTTTGGCATAATCAATATCAGCGATATGGGTACAGACTTTGTTCAGGAAATAACGGTCATGGGAGACAACGATAACGGTATTGTTAAAGTTGATCAGGAACTCTTCAAGCCATGCGATGGCATCCAGATCCAAGTGGTTGGTCGGCTCGTCTAAGAGCAGAATGTCCGGATTGCCAAACAGGGCTTTGGCAAGAAGAACCTTGACCTTCTGACCGCCGTCCAGTTCACGCATATAAGCATAGTGAAGATCTGTGTCGATACCGAGACCATTTAACAGCGTCGCAGCATCACTTTCAGCTTCCCAGCCGTTTAAGTCGGCAAATTCACCTTCGAGTTCGCTGGCACGAACACCGTCTTCATCTGTAAAATCTTCTTTGGCATAAATAGCGTCTTTTTCTTTCATAATCTCATAGAGGCGCTTATTGCCCAGGATAACGGTATCTAATACCTGATAATCATCATATTTATAATGGTCCTGTTCCAGTACGGATAAACGCTGGCCAGGTGTGATTGCGATGTCGCCCTTGCTCGGCTCGATGACACCGGAGAGAATCTTCAGGAAAGTAGACTTTCCGGCACCGTTGGCGCCAATCAGACCATAGCAATTGCCTTCGGTAAACTTAATATTCACATCTTCAAAGAGTGCGCGTTTGCCAATGCGCAGAGTAACATTATTTGCACTAATCATAGATAAACCTTTCTGTTTGTGTACATATCATTCAGCAGTTACGCCAATTTTTAATAATTTAGACTGCAATCCCTATTGTACCGTATTTTAGCTAATTTGCAAGCCTTTTCAATGGAAAATACAATTGACGGTTATGTAAATTTCATTTATCATTATTAAAGATAAAATAGATAGAGGTATTTTTTTATGAATATAATGAATATTGAACATATAAGCAAAATTTTTGGTGAGAAGACGATTTTCGATGATGCGTCCATCGGTATTCAGGAAGGTGACAAGATCGGTATTGTGGGCATCAATGGCACCGGCAAATCCACGCTGCTTCGAATGATCGCAGGCGATGAAGTGCCGGATTCCGGCAATATTATCCGGCAGAATCAGCTGAAACTGGCATGGCTGCCTCAGGAGCCGAAGTTCCCGGAGAATGCGACGATTCTTTCTTATGCAGGCGATGACGAGACAGGATGGAAGGTTCAGAGTAACTTAAGTCAGTTGGGGATTATGGATTACAGTATGCCCATTGATCAGCTCTCCGGTGGCCAGAAGCGAAAAGTGGCTCTGGCTAAGGTGCTGGCACAGGATTTTGATGTGCTGCTTTTGGATGAGCCCACTAACCATTTGGACAGTGCCATGATCCGGTGGCTGGAAGATTACCTGAAGAATTTCAGGGGAACGATTCTGATGGTGACCCATGACCGATATTTCCTTGACCAGGTGACGAACAAGATCCTGGAGATCAGCCAGGGCAAGATCTACAGCTATGAATCCAACTATTCCGGTTTCCTTGAATTAAAGGCAGCCAGAGAAGAGATGGAATTGGCAACGGAGCGCAAGCGTCAGAGTGTCCTTAGAATGGAACTGGAATGGGCCAAGAGAGGATGCCGTGCCAGAACCACCAAACAGCGTGCCAGACTGGAACGGTTAGAGGCGCTGAAGAACGGAACGGCACCGGAGCAGGCACAGGTTGTGGAGATGGATTCCATTGAGACACGTATGGGTAAAAAGACCATTGAACTGCAGCATCTGAGCAAGCGTTATGGTGATAAAGTCATTCTGGATGATTACAGTTATATTTTCCTGAAAAATCAAAAGGTAGGCATCATTGGTCCAAACGGCTGCGGCAAATCCACACTGATGAAGATGCTAGTGGGACAGGTGGCGCCGGATTCCGGTGCCATTGAGATTGGGGAGACCATCCGTATGGGCTATTTTGCCCAGGATGAGAAGGAAATGGATGACCGCCAGCGGGTTATTGATTATGTCAAAGACATTGGAGAATATATTATTACCCGCGACGGCAGGATCAGTGCTTCCCAGATGCTGGAGCGATTTCTTTTTACACCGGAAATGCAGTATGCGCCAATCGGCAAATTATCCGGCGGTGAGAAGCGCCGTCTGTACCTGCTTGGTGTTTTATGTCAGAATATCAATGTCCTTCTGTTAGATGAGGCCTCCAACAATCTGGATATTCCGACCATGACAATCCTGGAGGATTATTTGAATTCATTTGTAGGCATTGTCGTGGCTGTTTCCCATGACCGCTATTTCCTTGATAATGTGGCGGATCGTATTCTGGAATTTGACGGACAGGGTCACATTCGACAGTATGAGGGCGGTTATACCGATTATCTGGAAGTCCATGAGAAGCGTTTTGGCACAGCACCGGATATGAGTCTGACCAATAAGACAAAAGCTGACAGCGGGGAAAAGAAGAACAATTCCAAAGACTGGAAGCAGAACAGACCGGTGAAATTAAAGTTTACATTCAGCGAGCAGAAGGAATTTGATACCATTGATGATGACATTGCAGCCCTTGAAGCGAAGATTGAACAGATTGATGCGGATATGATGAAGTTTGCCACGGATTCCGGAAAACTCAATGACCTGATGAAGGAAAAGGATGCGAATGAGTCAGCTCTTGAAGAGAAGATGGATCGCTGGGTGTATCTCAATGATCTGGCAGAGCGGATTGAAGCTCAAAAACAGGGAGGAAAATAAATGAATCCTTCGGTCAATATATCCCGGTATCAGCGACTGGACGGCACAGTACTGAAATTGATCGCCTGTCTGTCTATGTTCATTGATCATCTGGGAGCGGTTTGTTTCAGCGGGATGATGGGATTTCGCATTATCGGACGATTAGCCTTTCCAATCTACTGTTTTTTGCTGGTGGAAGGGGCTGTGCATACCCGTAACATGAAGAAATATATTCTGCGTATGGGTATTTTTGCATTGATTTCGGAGGTTCCTTTTGACCTGGCTTTTTATCACCGGTTGGTATATACGGGTCATCAGAATGTATTTTTTACCCTGGGACTGGGACTTCTGGCTATCTGGTTCCTTGAGCACCCCATTGAGCAGCTGGACATTCCGGATGTACTCTATAAATTGCTTGTTATTATTGCAGTGGGGCTGATCGCTGAATTTTTCAATACGGATTATGGTTTTACTGGGATTGCGGTTATCTGTGTTTTTTATTATCTGCGGGGGCAGCCTCAGTTAAAATATCCCATTGCGGCGATTCTTCTGGCTGCTATGGGCGGTGTTGAAGTTTATGCGGTGCTGGCCCTGATCCCGATCCTGCTTTATAATGGGCAGAGGGGCCGGCAGACGAAAGCGATGCAGTATGGTTTTTATATCTTTTATCCGGCCCATCTGCTTTTAATTGCAGCTTTATACCATCTTTTCATCCTGTGAGGGTGAAGAAGATTTCGGCGGAAAATCGCCGATGTAGGGCGGAAGATGGTCATCACGGACGGTCATCCGGTCTGAACCGTCGGTACTGTTGGTGATGTCAGGCTGCGGCATCGTAAGGGATTCGGCTTTTTGAAAATAGTGATCCGGATGAAAAGAAATCTGCGGTTCTATCATGAAGAGACCTCCTTTGGTTTTTGTGGATAGTATGCCGCAGATTTTTGCTTTTATTCAGGTTTGTTGAGCTTGTATAATCATCGCGTATCTTTATATGTCACGATACCAGGGTCAAAAGGTCAGAAAGCCGATGCAAGCTTGCTTGCAAGAGGTTTTTTGACCTCTTGACCCGCCAAAAACATGAGTAAGTAGCCATTTTTCAAAGAAAAATGAGCGGATTACGAATGTTTTTGAGGATTGCGAGAGTGCAAAGCACGTAGCAATCTGGTATCAAAGGGGTCAAAATACCTTTTGACCCCAACATCATGTCACTAAGATATCTGGAAAAATTATTGAGTAATGTTGATACAAATTGTATAATAGAGATACAGGATTCCTCTTGCACATTTTGTATGGGAGGAGCCAAATGAAAAAGAGATTACAAGACTTAACGATTAAAGATGCGTTTATGTTCGCGGCGGTGATGTCCGATGAGGAACAATGCAGACATTTGCTGGAGCTTGTGTTAAATACGAAGATTCTGACGATTCATGTGGTGACAGAGAAAAGTATCACCTATCATCCAGAATATCATGGTGTGCGGTTAGACGTTATGGCGGAAGAAGAAGGTACCAGGCGTCGATTTAACGTGGAAATGCAGGTCAAGACAGAAGTAGCTTTAGCAAAGCGGAGCAGATACTATCATGCACAGATGGATATGGATGCACTACTTGCAGGAGAAAGTTATGACCAGCTGGCAGATACATATGTCATTTTTATCTGTGACTTTGATCCTTTTGGAAATCGTTTGTATCGGTATACGATAGAGAATCGGATTCAGGAGACGGGAAAAGCGTTGAATGATGGCAGTCAGACGATTATTCTGAGTACAAAAGGAAAGAATCAATCAGAGGTGCCAGTGGAACTTGTCCGTTTTCTTCAGTATGTCGCTCAGGAGACGGATGAGGCAGAGACAGAAGATGACTATGTGAAAATGCTGCAGGAACGAATTAAAAGTATTAAGAAGAATCGTGACTGGGAGGGAAAATATATGCTGTTAGAAGAGATGATGCGTGACGAGAGAGAAGAAGGACGAAAGGAAGGACAAGAGCGAATCAATCAGCTGAATATTTTGCTGCTAGAACAGAATCGAAATGAAGATATTATAAAAGCCATCACGGATCGTGATTATCAGGAACAATTGTTCAAGGAGTTTAATTTGTAAGTCATGTGATACATGAGACAGATATTCTTGTGTATTGCTAATAACAAATGATAAGCGATGAGCGGTCGTGAATCACAAAAGATAGAAAGAAAAAGAATCAATGAAAATAGAAAATGTAAACAGTTTGCTTATGTTAGATGACAAGAACTGCTTGCAGGAGAAAGTTATGACCAGCTGGCAGATACATATGTCATTTTTATCTGTGACTTTGATCCTTTTGGAAATCGTTTGTATCGGTATACGATAGAGAATCGGATTCAGGAGACGGGAAAAGCGTTGAATGATGGCAGTCAGACGATTATTCTGAGTACAAAAGGAAAGAATCAATCAGAGGTGCCAGTGGAACTTGTCCGTTTTCTTCAGTATGTCGCTCAGGAGACGGATGAGGCAGAGACAGAAGATGACTATGTGAAAAATCGTGACTGGGAGGGGAAATATATGCTGTTAGAAGAGATGATGCGAGAAGAACGTATGGAAGGCATGCAAGAGGGAATTCAGAAAGGACAAGAGCGAATCAATCAGCTGAATATTTTGCTGTCAGAGCAGAATAGAAGTGAGGATATCATTAAAGCAGCTACTGACCGTGATTACCAGGAACGATTATTTAAGGAGTTTCATTTGTAAGTCATGTGATACATGAGTCAGATATTCTTGTATATCGCTAATAACGAATAATAAGCGATGAGCGGTCGTGAATCACAAAAGATAGAAGGAAAAAGAATCAATGAAAATGGAAAGTGTAAACAGTTTGCTTATGTTAGATGACAAGAGGAATCCTGTTTACAAAAGATAAAGCCCGCATTTCTGGAATGTCAGAGATACGGGCAGTTTTTATGTATTGTCATTTATTCCGGATAAACCAGTCTGCTGTCATCAATATTGTACAGCACATTGTCAAGATAGCGTTTGGCCAGATAATTAGCCATTGGCAGGTTCATATCCAGATAATTGCCGCAGTCCTTCGGACTTGCGCCTGGCACTTCGTCTTTGAAGTCTCTGATGAATTCAAACATCTCAATCATCAGCGGCACAATCTCTTTGGAAGTCAGGTCACCGGCCAGCAGCAGGTAAAAGCCTGTGCGGCAGCCCATTGGCCCAAAGTAAATGGTTTTGTTTCCGTAAACCGGATGGTTGCGCAAAAAAGTAGCAGCCAGATGTTCAATGGTGTGTACTTCGGCTGTGTTCATCACCGGTTCATCATTAGGGCTTGTCATACGCAGGTCAAAAGTTGTGATGACTTCCTTGCCAATGGTATCCTTACGGGAAACATAAACACCGGGAACAAGTTTTAAATGGTCAATTGTAAAACTGGCAATTTTTTCCATAGTAAAATCCTCCTTAAACAGTGAGCAAAACGCAGAAGTTTTTTGAAGTTACCAATCATTTATCCTTCAACGCGAGTGTGCCTGCTTTGAAGGATAAATGATTGGTAACTATCTAAGAATACAGAGCGTTTCGCGTTGAGTATAATTCTAAAAATAAGACGATGTGGTTTATGAATAAAATAATAACAGTATGAGCTTACTACAAATAGGGGCGGACGTCAATGTTTTAACTGGGGTTATTGTGGACATCTGAGATGGAATATGGTACACTTACGTTTAGGAAATAGCGGCAAGTGTGCCTGTTTTGGATTAATGATTGAATTTCTTTTTCGAATAGTAAGGAGATTCAGTTTTGCATGGCAGATGGCTTTGAGAGGAGTTTTTAGAATGGCAGATAAATATGTAGCATATGTGGGTTCTTATACAAGAGGCGAGAGTGACGGTATTTATATTCTGGATGCGAATGTGGAGTATGCATACTTTAAGGTAAGGGACTCATTTAAGATCAACAATCCTTCATTTCTGAGATTATCCCATGACGAACAGTACTTGTACAGCAATTGTGATGAGGGCGTGGCTTCTTTTAAGATTTTGCCGGACGGCGGTCTTGAATTGATGAACAAAGCTTCTGTGAATGGCCTGAGGCCTTGTTATCTGTCTGTGGACAGAGCCAACCGCTATCTGTTGACAGCAGGCTATCATGATGGCAAGTTGACTGTTTTAAGATTAAATGAGGATGGTACGATTCAGGGCGTGACGGATGAAGTCTTTATGAAAGGTCTTGGCAGTATTGCCGGAAGGAATTATCGCTGTCATGTGAATTGTGCGATTTTCTCACCGGATGAACGTTTCATTATGGCCGTTGACCTTGGTATGGATCAGGTAAAGGTGTATGAGTTTGATCATGAAACAGGCAAGATCAAGCTCCATGATATTCTGAGATGCGAATTGGAATCCGGACCGAAGCATATGATCTTTACATCGGATGGTCGTTATGCTTATCTGACCCATGAGAATAAATGCTGCGTGACGAAGTATGCCTATGATGCTGAGACTGCTCATTTTACAAAGCTTCAGACAATTTCTACACTGCCTGAGAAGTATGATAACTACAACAGTGCCATTACGTTGAAATTGACTCCGGACGACAGATATCTTTTTGTTACCAACTCCGGCAACAATTCTGTAGCAATCTATGAAATTAATGAAGAAGATCAGATGATGAAGGCGTTATGTATTCTTCCGGTCAGTGGTGAATATCCAAGAGACCTGGCGATTATGCCGGGAGATCAGATGTTTGTGTCTGTCAATCAGGAAGGCAATTCCATGACATCCTTCAAAGTCAACTATGACAAAGGCTATATTATGATGAGCGGTGCGCCATTGAAGATGCCGTCACCGACATCTATTCAGTTGAAACAGATTTTTGAATAATCGGTGATTGAGGAAAATGACAATTTCAAAGAGACATATAAAGTGAACTGAGGTGTCGCCAAAAAGTTAGACTTTATATGTCTTTTTTGTTAGCAGGGGACAAGTTTTTATTTAGTAAGGTTTATAATGATAACAGATGAGAAGAAAGGGTGATTCGATGAAAGTTTTAGTAATACCGGATGTGCATTTGAAACCGTGGATGTTTGAACAGGCAGCAGTGCTTATGCGTGCAAAACAGGCGGACCGTGCAGTGTGTCTGATGGATATTCCGGATGACTGGGGGAAAGAGTATGATATTGCACTGTATGAACAAACCTATGATGCAGCTATTGATTTTGCCAAAGAATTTCCGAAGACAGCCTGGTGTTATGGCAATCATGACCTGAGCTATCTCTGGCACCGCCTGGAGAGTGGCTACAGTTCAATGGCAGCTTACACCGTGCAAAGAAAATTATTGGATTTGCGGGATGCACTCCCGGAGAACAATCCGATTTGCTATGTCCAGAAAATAGATAACGTGTTATTTTCACATGCGGGAGTATTGGATTATTTTGCAGAGAGCGTTGTACCGAAAGCAAAATATCATGACGTGGAGGCAGTGGTGGCGGCTATTAACGAACTCGGTCCAAACGAAATGTGGAACGATGCCTCGCCCATCTGGCTCAGACCCCAGCATTCCAATATGCGGTTGTATAAGCCGCGGAAACTATTGCAGATAGTGGGCCATACACCGATGGATATGATTACAAAAGAAGGAAACTTGATTTCATGTGATGTCTTTTCAACTTACTGTGACGGCAAGCCCATTGGGACAGAAGAATTTCTGCTGCTGGATACAGAAACATGGGAATGCAGTGGCGTAAAATAAAATAGGATAGTAAAAATAAACATAACTGTTCAGAGCCAACCTCCAAAATGCTACGCATTTCGTCGGTGTGGCGTATCCGCCAAATATAATTTCAAAAACAGATCTAAAAATGCAAGCATTTTATATCTGTTTTTGAAATTTTGCTTGTCTCTGAACAGTTACAAATAAACAAAAATGAAGGAAAACTGCAGGATACAGAATATTCCTTCATTTTTGTTTTAAAGGCTATAAAATAGATTAAGAAAAAGTGCCTTTGGCGCTGCAAGTTAAGGTGACAGATTTGTTAATTGTTTTTTCTATACGTGAACCAACATAAAAATTGGCAGTTGCTTTAGCTGTGGCAGAAGAACCGGATTTACTCGCTGATTTATTACTTATTTTCCAAGCGCTACTATAAGACGCAGCCGTGACGCGAGAATCAGTACATTTCGATGAGGTTCCATTATATGTAAACGTGCCAGTGACTTTTACATACCAGAGTTCTACATTGTTATTTGAATAGTAACTGGAAATTTTTGATTTGGTGGTAGTAGATGAGGAACGAGTAGTAATAGCATTTGGTTCTTCAGTAATGCGTGTTACCATGTAACTACCGTCATCATAGAAAGTGTACTCAGTTGTAGTGCCGCCATTAATGGTATTTGCAAATACAGGCAATGAGCAAATGGTATTGAATGACATTAAAAAGGCAAGTATAAAAATGAATATTTTTTTCATAAGCTAATCCTCCTGGAATTATTCGATCCTGATAACTTCATATGCTGGAATTTCTTGTGCCAAATCTATATAGAATTTTATTCTAATGCCAATATATATAAGTAAAATAAGTGCAACGACGAACAAAAAGATTTTAATATATTTTCGCTTCGTGTGTGAATTATTTAAATGATTTTCAAGTTGTTCCGATTCGGCACAGGAAATAAACATTTCCTTGAATTCATCAGTGGAACCAAAATGATTGGTTAAATCATTGATTGTGGCAGAAGGATGTTCGCTGAGAAAGTCATCGATACTGCTTTCTATCATTTGCATAATAGAAGCTGTCTCTTTTGGAGAGTGTGTAAAAGTGAGCTGATGTTTAATTTCTGAAAGATAATTATGAATTTCTTTATCTGTGATGGATGATGGTACTTCCATTTTCAGACCTCCAATTTTAAAAAGTTATTGACAGTGGTAATATAAGCAGCATAATTTTTCTTCATGTCTTCGTAATATTCTTTGCCTGTTTTGGAAAGATGGTAGTAAACACGAATTTTCTTTTTTTCAGTTACAACATTAGATGTTGAAACAAGATCTTTCTCAAGAAGACGATTTAATATAGGGTAAAGAGATGTCTCTTTACAGGCACACAATTCATGGCTTCTTTGCTTTATTTCAGAAGCCAACTGGTAGCCATACATATCTTCTTCGTCAAGAAGACTTAAAAGAAGAAGCTCTGTAGTGGCTTTTTTTAATCTTAAAATAATGGGAGATTCGCTATGGTCCATAAAAACTCCTTTCATTTGTATAATAACAAAATATTAAATAAAAAGCAATACTATTTAATGAAGAATACTCTTGACAAGAAAATAAAAATACAGTATGATGTAATCAGAAAATAACAAATCAAAAATAGATATTTCAAATAGATATGTTTGAGTATTTGTTAACTAAAAGGAAAGAGGTGATTCTGATGGCAAGGTGATTTGTGTGGGTGTGTAGATAAAAGATAATGTATTTCAGAAAGGGGATTTCAAATGAAAAACGGAAAATTTAAAAGATTTATGGCGATGGTTAGTTGTGTACTGTGTATGTCCTTATTTACAGTAAATGTATTTGCGGCTACGAATGATGCGGCTTCAGATAGCAATGAAGCACATATATATGGTGTAGACGTGGAAAATAGCGGTGAACCAGGACAATTACTTACAAGTCGAGCAATTGCTGAATGCGGAAGTGGTTCACATGACATGCGAGCAAAAGGCTGGGGAGATATTGTAAATGTTGATACAGGAAAGACTGTTGTAAATAATGGAAGTTGTTCTCAGTGTTCAAAATGCTATTTAGTTATAGTTACTCAGGGTGAACCTGGAACAGGAAAGGCATTAGGATATTATACTACATGGCAGCCGCATGAAAAGTTGACATCATATGTCACTGTAATACGTCAGTCAGGGAAAAATATTCAGTATACATCAAAGTCAACAATTCCTGGTATTTCTTTTAGATATTAATGTGAATAAGATGGATAATTTTGTATGGAGGTAATAATTATGGGCGGTTATTTTATTAGTAGCTGCCCTTAATTTAATCATTAACAAATATAATGTAATAGGAAGGAAATATATGAGATTAAAGCGTCTTAAAAATATATATGTTGGTGTTATATTGCTGATGACTGTGATAATAACAGCAGGATGTCAGAAGAGTAGTGATAGTTCCGAAGAAAGTGCTAAGGCTGTGCTTAATCAATTTTTACGTGGTACGGTACAGAATGCAAATGAATTTGACAGCCAGTATGCAGAAATGACATCTGCAGAGACAGGTGATGAGAGTGATATGGTATCAATAACGGGAATGGAAGATTATTTTCAGAAACAATTTGGGGAGATTATGACAGCTGATTGCATCTCAGATTTGATGGCGGACCGTTCAATTATATCTCCGATGAAACTTGCACAACAGATGGATAAGGATATCATTGCGCAGGATATTCAGTTGACAGCAAAATCAGGAGAGGAGAATGCTTATGATTTCACTGCACAATTAGTGACATCTGACGATAAAAAGCCGGTTGGAACCGCAGAAGGGTACGTGAAAATGCAGTTTGACAACTCCAACTGGAAAGCCTCTGTTCTGACAATAAAAATAGCAACAAACTAAATGATGCAGTTCAGAATATTCTGAAAAAGAGTATATTCACACACAGGTGCTTCAACGCCTGTTGGTACTTAGACATTGTCCTTTAATGCCTTATGTACCACTACTGGCGTTGGCAGTGAGAACGGCCTGTGTTGAATATGCTCTTTTTTATCTCTTTAATAAGTATTTGGGTGGAACGCACTAGAATTTGCTCGCTCTTTTTTATAGGCTGATTTGCATTGACAGAATAATTCACGCATGATAACCTGTAATTAGAAAACATTTTTAAAAAGCACAAAGATTCACGCGATTTAAGAACAGGAGGAGATGATATGATGAAGTTAAAACGTCTTGGAAGAATTTCCGTATGCATGGCAGTATTGATGGTTATGCTGTTGGCGGCAGGTTGTCAGAAGAGTGGTAACAGTTCCGAAGAAAGCGCGAATGCGGCGCTTAATCAATTTTTAAGCGGTACAGTGCAGGCTGCCGATGAATTTGACAGCCAGTATGCAGAGATAGCATCTGCCGAGACCGTCGATGAGACTGGAATGGTATCGATAGACGGAATGGAAGATTATTTCCAGAAACAATTTGGAGAGATAATGACAGCTGATTGTATCGCAGATTTGTTGGCCGATCGTTCAATGATAGCTCCGATGAAACTGGCACAGCAGATGGATAAAGATATCATTGCGCAGGATATACAGTTGACAGCAAAATCAGGAGAGGACAATGCCTATGACTTCAGCACACAATTAGTCACCTCTGATGATAAACAGCCGGTCGGCACCGCAACAGGATACGTGAAAATGCAGTCCGACAACTCCACCTGGAAAGCCGCTGCCCTGACCATAAAAATAACAACAAACTAAAATTACGGATTAATCAGAAGCAGCATTCACTAGTCAAAACGAATTAGGGTGCAGCGTGGCCTCAAAATTCCCGAGAAAGATATAAAAAGCGTCTATTCAACACAAGCCGCTCTCACTGCCAATGCTAGCAGCGGTACATAAGGCAGTAAAATACACTGCCTAAGTACCGGCGAGCATTGAAGCACTTGTGTCTGAATAGACGCTTTTTATATCTTTATTTAGAAATGACAGGCCACGCGTCAAAAATTACTTTTTGTTCGCACGCATACGCTGTTTCGGATCCAGAATCTTCTTACGGATACGGATGTTTTTCGGTGTAACCTCAACAAGTTCATCATTTTCAATGAAGTCAAGGGCTTGCTCAAGGCTCAGTACCTTATGTGGTACAAGCTTTAAGGCTTCATCGGAACCTGAAGCACGGGTGTTGGTCATCTGTTTACGTTTGCAGACATTCAGCTCGATATCGCCGCCTTTAGGGTTTTCACCAACGACCATACCCTGGTAAACCTGTTCGCCAGGTCCGAGGAACAGTGTACCACGTTCCTGTGCATTGAACAGACCGTAAGTGATGGTTTCACCGGCTTCAAATGCGATCAGGGAACCTGTCTGACGGTAAGCAATGTCACCCTTGTATGGGCCATAGCTGTCAAAAATAGTATTCAGGATACCATTACCCTTTGTATCTGTCATGAATTCACCACGATAACCAATGAGGCCACGGGATGGAATCAGGAACTCAAGACGAGTGTAACCGCCGTTGGAACGGGACATACCCTGCAGTTCGCCTTTACGGAAGCTCAGCTTCTCGATAACAATACCGGAGAATTCATCTGGTACATCGATGACAGCCTGTTCCATTGGCTCAAGAAGATGACCTTTCTCATCCTTGTGGTAAATAACTTCTGCCTTGCTGACTGCAAATTCATAGCCTTCACGACGCATATTCTCGATGAGAACGGAAAGATGCAGTTCACCACGGCCGGAAACTTTGAAGCAGTCTGTGTTCTCTGTATCTTCAACACGGAGGCTGACATCGGTATTCAGCTCTTTGTAGAGACGTTCACGAAGGTGTCTGGATGTTACGAACTTGCCTTCGCGGCCGGCTAATGGGCTGTCGTTGACAAGGAAGTTCATGGAAATTGTAGGCTCGGAAATCTTCTGGAATGGGATTGGCTCTACAAAATCAGGGGAGCAGAGTGTATCACCGATATGAATATCGGAAATACCGGAAATAGCGACGATGGAACCGACGCCTGCTTTCTCAACTTCCACTTTGTTCAGACCGTCAAACTCATAAAGCTTGCTGACTTTCACCTTGCGACGCTTTTCAGGGTCGTGGGCATTGACGATGATAGCATCTTCATTCACACGGATAGAACCGTTGCTGACCTTGCCGACACCGATACGGCCAACATATTCATTATAATCAATGGTACTGATCAGTACCTGTGTGCCCTTGTCAGGATCACCTTCCGGAGCAGGAATGTGGTTGATGATCGTCTCAAATAATGGCTGCATGCTGTTGCTGTCATCACCAATCTCAAGCATAGCTACACCTTCCTTGGCAGAAGCGTACACAAATGGGCAGTCTAACTGTTCTTCACTGGCATCAAGATCGATGAGCAGTTCCAGAACTTCGTCAATAACTTCGTCCGGTCTTGCTTCAGGACGGTCGATCTTGTTGATACATACGATAACAGCCAGGTTCAGTTCAAGGGCTTTCTTCAGAACAAACTTTGTCTGAGGCATTGGGCCTTCGAAAGCATCTACAACGAGGACAACGCCGTCTACCATTTTAAGGACACGTTCTACCTCGCCGCCGAAATCGGCATGTCCCGGTGTATCGATGATGTTGATCTTGACATCCTTATAAAAAACTGCTGTATTCTTGGAAAGAATGGTGATACCACGTTCACGTTCGATATCATTGGAGTCCATAACTCTTTCCTGTACAACCTGATTGCTTCTGAAAACACCGCTCTGTTTCAAAAGTTCGTCTACCAAAGTCGTTTTACCGTGGTCAACGTGAGCGATGATGGCAATATTTCTTGTATCTTCTCTCTTTATATTCATATAAATCCTTCTTTCTGAAAAAGAATCTGCTTAACAACGCTATTTATCATATCAATTACGAAAAGGTTTTTCAAGTTTTTTATTGCGGAAATCTATAATAAAACGGAATAAATGCATTCAAAAGGCCGAAAAATGACCGATGGCCCCCTGTAAATGGCATTATATGGAAGAATCTGTCGATGAATGAGAATTTCTTTTCATAGTAAATTATGGTAGATTTGTAATTGTCACATGACAGCTTGATGCAGACAAAAGAGGTGTGATGAGAGCATATCCGTTCATGAAAAAGAGATAGCATAAATCGGATATGGACAGAATACATATAAATACATATTAAAAAACTTATATTTACCGGAGTGGTGAAAGGGGATTAAAAGATGGCAGATAAAGCAATGGATAACAATCAGGTGACAATCGTTGGAACGGTTGATTCGGAATTCACATACAGCCATGAAGTTTTTGGAGAAGGCTTTTATATGCTGGAGGTGGTTGTCAACCGTCTGAGTCATATGGAGGATCGGATTCCTTTGATGGTTTCTGAGCGGCTTGTGGATGTGAAGGAGAGCTACAGGGGGAAGATCGTGGAAGTACACGGACAGTTCCGTTCTTATAATAAGCATGAAGAAAGCAGAAATCGTCTGATTCTTTCGGTATTTGTCCGGGAGTTTGCATTTGTGGGGGAAGAAGGAACGCTGACAAAGCCGAACAGCATTTATCTGGATGGCTATATCTGCAAACCGCCGGTATATCGGATGACACCTCTTGGACGTGAGATCGCAGACCTTTTGATGGCTGTCAACAGGCCGTATGGCAAGTCGGATTATCTGCCGTGTATCTGCTGGGGAAGAAATGCACGGTTTGCCGGCAAATTTGAAGTGGGAACACATATCCATCTCTGGGGAAGGATTCAGAGCCGTACATATCAGAAACGGCTGGATAACGATGTAGTGGAAAAGCGGACGGCCTATGAGATTTCCGTCAGCAAAATTGAATGTGTAGAATAAAGGTCAATATGCAGACTAAAGACATCAGAACGGTAGTTTTTGCTTGACGTTTTCCCGGGAATGTGATATTTACTATATATTGTTGTAACTGTTCAGAGCCAACCTCCAAAATGCTACGCATTTCGTCGGTGTGGCGTATTCGCCAAATAAAATTTCAAAAACAGACTTAAAAATGCAAGCATTTTATACCTGTTTTTGAAATTTTGCCTGGCTCTGAACAGTTACATACTGTTTTATAATTCACGATGTGAGAGGATAGAGAGATTCATTATAAGAATCAGAGGTAAATGTTGTGGAAAAAGGTTTAGTAAAGATTTACTTTGGTGAAGGCAAAGGCAAATCCACCTCTTCGATGGGGCGTGCACTTGTCTGCGCAGGCGAGGAGAAAGAAGTTTTTGTTATACAGTTTCTGAAGGGTAAGATGACCGGCAGTTTGGATTACCTGAAGAGACTGGAGCCGGAAATCAAGGTTTTCAGGTTCGAAAGAGAAGAAGCTTTTTATGAAGATCTGAGTGATGAGGAGAAGCAGGAGGAGAAGGTCAATATTCTCAATGGCTATAATTTTGCAAAGAAAGTATTATCCATTGGGGAATGTGATGTATTGATCCTGGATGAGATTCTGGGACTTGTTGATCTTGGGATTATTACCTGTGAAGATGTGATCCGTCTGATCGACATGAAAGATGAGTCTGTGGAATTGATCATGACAGGCCGTCACCTTCCGGAAGAACTGATTCCGTATGCGGATTATATTTCAAGGCTGGATATTGTGAAAGGTGCCTGCTCTGAAAAACCGTCATGTATGTAGCTTTCATAAAAACCGTCATGTATGTAGCTTTTCTGTTGACATGCGGGGTATTTGGTGATACTATGAAACAGTAATTAAGTAGAGGCGCATATTTATATAAGTAGAACTCAGGATGCAGTCAGGTGCAGATGAATGGGTTGGAAAGGATGATATGCCGAAGCTTTATATTTCCTGGAAGATATATTGCTGGGCATACAGTTAAGAGCTGTATGACTGTCATCATTTTGATGGAGTGCTGCTTGAAGAATTTTCATAGTTGAGATTATTCTTATGAGTCGGCATTGCGTCGGCTCTTTTTTATGCCATGGTCTGTTTCATTGGAAGGCTCTGAGCCTTGCACAAAAAAGAGCGGAAGTATATGTCCCCTTTATGGCAGTAATAAAATTGGAGGAAAGAGATATGGCAATTTTTAAAGGTGCAGGTGTTGCAATCGTTACACCAATGCATGCAGACGGTTCAGTTAATTTTGAGAAACTTGAAGAGACCATTGATTATCAGATTGAGAATGGCACAGACAGTATTGTTATCTGCGGTACAACCGGTGAGTCTTCCACATTGTCAGAGGAAGAACATATTGAATGTATCCGTACAGCTATCAGCCGTACAGCAGGCAGAATTCCTGTTATTGCAGGTACAGGTTCCAACAGTACAGAGACAGCCATCTATCTGACGAAAGAGGCTGAAGAGGCAGGCGCAGACGGTGCACTGGTTGTGACACCTTATTATAATAAAGCAACACAGAAAGGCCTTGTGGCACATTACACAGAGATTGCAAAGCATACAGATATGCCGATCATTCTGTATAATGTACAGAGCCGTACAGGTGTGAATATTGCCCCTGAGACAGCTGTGACACTGGCAAAGACATGTGACAATATTGTTGGCATCAAGGAAGCCAGCGGCAATATTTCCCAGATTGCCACACTGATGCAGCTGGCAGACGGATGTATTGATTTATATTCAGGTAATGATGATGAAGTTGTTCCGATTCTGTCCCTTGGCGGTATTGGCGTGATTTCCGTATTTTCGAATATTTGCCCGAGAGATTCTCATGATATTGTTGCCAAGTATCTGGCAGGGGATGTGAAGGGAAGTCTTGAAATGCAGTTAAAGGCATTGCCTTTGATGCATGAATTATTCAACGAAGTGAATCCGATCCCTGTTAAAGCGGCAATGAATCTGCTTGGCATGAATGTCGGACCGCTCAGAATGCCTTTATCCGAGATTGAGCCTGAACATAAGGCACGTCTTGCTGCAGCCATGAAGGCTTATGGTCTGAAACTGGCAGAATAAGAAACAGATTTTTCTGGAGACTTTTTCGGATGCACAGCGTATTGTGTATCCGGGAGAGTCTTTCTTTGTTTATTGAAAACTTGTAACTGTTCAGAGCCAGGCAAAATTTCAAAAAACAGGTTATGAGAATGTCAATACTTTAACTATAATTGCGTTATGGCCCGATGTAGGGTAAAATGAAAGTAGTGCATTGTCAGAAGACTGTAAAAGAGAAGACAATAGGGCAATGAACAGTTACCAATGAATATTTATATATGAATAGAATCAATCAAATGGAGGATACAGAGATGGTAAAGATAATTATGCATGGCTGCAACGGCGCCATGGGTCAGGTGATCACAAAGCTGGCAGCGGAAGACAAGGATGCAGAGATCACGGCAGGTATTGACCGTGTGGATAACAGAGAGAATCCATATCCGGTATTTACATCTTGTGATGCATGTGATGTGGAAGCGGATGTGATTGTTGACTTCTCTGTTGCACAGGCTGTAGATGGGGTTCTGGCTTATGCATTGAAGCGTAAGATGCCGCTGGTCCTTTGTACAACAGGTCTGAGTGAGAAACAGCTGGAGGATGTGAAGACTGCTTCAGCACAGATTCCGATTCTGCGTTCTGCCAATATGTCACTGGGTGTGAATACAGTTTTCAAGCTGGCAGCGGCAGCTGCAAAGATTCTCGGTGAAGTCGGTTATGACATTGAGATTGTTGAGAAGCATCACAACAAGAAGATGGATGCACCGTCCGGAACAGCACTGGCGATTGCAGATGCGATCAATGAGGCTATGGATGATCGCTATACATACAAACTGGATCGTTCAGCAGAACGTGCCAGAAGAGAGGCCAATGAGATCGGTATCCAGGCTGTCAGAGGCGGTACAATTGTCGGCGAGCATGAAGTCCTTTTCTGTGGTCCGGATGAAGTGATCGAGATTAAGCATACGGCTTATTCAAAGGCTATTTTCGGCAAGGGTGCGATTCAGGCTGCACAGTTTTTGAAGGGAAAGAAGCCGGGCATGTATCAGATGAGCGATGTCATTGGTTAGCAGAATAGAAAAACGGAAAGGAGCCGCTATGGAACAGATGGACGATTTACAGAAGCGTTATCTGAAACTTTTATCTGAGAAGTATCCGACCATTGCGTCGGCATCAACGGAGATTATCAACCTGTCTGCCATTATGAACCTGCCGAAAGGAACGGAGCATGCTCTCAGTGATATTCATGGAGAAGCCGATCAGTTTTTCCATGTGCTGAAGAATGGTTCAGGGGCAGTCAGAGCCAAGATCGATGAAGAGTTCGGCAACAGCATCAGTATGAAGGACAAGAAGCAGCTTGCAACATTGATCTATTACCCGGAGAAGAAGCTGGAGCTTATAGAGAAGGAAGAGGACGATATTGAGGATTTTTACAGAATGACCTTTCATCGCCTGATTCGCGTCTGCAAGCGTTCACAGTCTAAGTATACACGGTCAAAAGTCAGAAAGGCACTGCCGAAAGACTTCGCCTATATCATAGAAGAACTTCTTTACGAGAGAGAAGATATCCTGAATAAAGAGGCATACTACAATGAGATCATCAATACGATCATCCGCATTAATCGTGCTAAGGAATTCATTGTGGCTATGTGCAATCTGATCCAGCGTCTTGTTGTGGATCATCTGCATATCGTGGGGGATGTTTTTGACAGAGGTCCGGGAGCAGCTGCCATCATGGACAGACTGATGTCCTACCATTCTGTGGATATTCAATGGGGCAACCATGATGTGCTCTGGATGGGTGCAGCCAGCGGACATCCGGCCTGCATCGCCAATGTTATTCGTATCAGTGCCCGTTACGGCAATCTGAATACATTGGAAGATGATTACGGTATCAATCTGATGCCTCTGGCGAATTTTGCCAATACGGTTTATGGAGATGATTCTTGTTCACTGTTTGCAATTAAGCATGTGGAGAGGGAGGATTACAGCATCAGTCAGGTGGAAGAAGAAGTGGAAGTTAAGATGCATAAGGCCATTGCAATCATCCAGTTCAAACTGGAAGGGCAGCTGATGATGCGCCGACCGGAATTCCATATGGCGGATAGACTTTTACTGGATAAGATTAACTATGAAAAGGGCAGTATAACCATAGACGGCAAGGAATATGATCTGCTTGATCATAACTTCCCGACCATTGATCCGAAGAATCCGTATGCGCTTTCACCGGAAGAAGAAGATATTATGAACCGTCTTGTGACTGCCTTTAAGGGGTGCGAGAAGCTTCAGAAGCATATCCAGTTCTTCTTCAAGCAGGGCAGTCTTTATCTTTGCTATAATGACAATCTGTATTATCATGGCTGTGTTCCGTTCAATGAAGACGGCACATTCAGAGATGTGACATTGAAGGGCAAGAAGTATTCCGGTAAAGCTTTATATGATTTCCTTGAGAGCTGTGCAAGAAAGGGCTATTATATGAGCAGTGATCCGGAAGAGAGGCTGTACGGTCAGGATATTATGTGGTTCATCTGGTCCAATGAGGATTCACCTGTTTTCGGCAAGGAGAAAATGGCCACATTTGAGCGATATTTTATCAATGAACCATCATTGAAGGAAGAACGTAAGGATTATTATTATAAACTGATCGAGAGAGAAGATATCTGTGATATGATTCTCAGGGAATTCGGTATGGATCCGAAGCGGTGTCATATTGTCAATGGTCATATGCCGGTGAAGTTCAAGAAGGGGGAAAGTCCGATCAAGGGCAACGGCAAGCTGCTGATCATTGACGGAGGATTTTCAAAGGCTTATCAGAAGACAACGGGTATTGCAGGCTATACGCTGATCTACAATTCCTACGGACTTCGACTTGTTACCCATGAACCATTTGAAAGTCTTGAAAAGGCGATTATCGAAGAGACCGATATCCATTCCAATATTACAGTTGTTCAGCTGGTCAATGAACGCCGGCTGGTTGCAGATACCGATGTTGGTAAGCAGATCCGCAAAGACATCGTTGATCTGGAACAGCTGCTGGATGCTTACCGAAGAGGCCTTCTCAGAGAAAAACGCTGACTATAACGATAAATTTGGAGGCAACATTCGTATGTTTGACGGATTTTTACGCGTTGCAGCGGTCACTCCGGATATCCGGGTGGCGGACTGCAATTTTAACGGCGCATCTGCGGCAGCACTTGTGTCCGAGGCCTATGAGCAGGGCGTCAGTCTGCTTGTACTGCCTGAATTATGCCTGACAGGATATACATGCAGTGATCTTTTCCTGCAGGAAAGTCTGTTGGATGGTGCAGGAAAGGCACTGCTTACACTGACAGAGGCTACAAGAGACAAGAATATGGTTGTATTAGCCGGTCTGCCGCTGACGGTGAATGGTGTCCTTTACAATGTCGCTGCAGTGCTTCATGATGGCGATATACTTGGATTTGTACCGAAGTCTTATCTGCCTACTTATTCAGAATTTTATGAAGGACGCCATTATCACAGCGGTGCGGATATTGAGACAGATGTTTTATTTAATGGAAGAACGTATCCATTTGGTACCAGACTTTTGTTCAGATGCCGTCAGATGCCGGCTTTTACCCTTGGTATAGAGATCTGCGAGGATCTCTGGGTTGCACAGCCGCCAAGCATCAGCCATGCACTGGCAGGGGCGACGGTGATCGCCAATCTGTCAGCCAGTGATGAGACAACAGGCAAGGATATCTATCGCAGATCCCTTGTAAGCGGACAGTCTGCACGACTTGTCTGCGGCTATATTTATGCAGATGCCGGTGAGGGTGAATCTTCAACAGACCTTGTGTTTGGCGCGCACAATCTGATCTGCGAAAACGGCAGCATTCTGGCAGAATCTGAACGTTTCAGCAATCAGATGATCATGGCAGATATGGATATGTCCAAGCTGATCAGCGAACGACGCAGAATGACCACATGGCAGCCGAAGTTTGACAATGGTTACCGTGTGATTGATTTTGATCTTGAAATGCATGAAGTGGATTTAAGACGTTTCATTGATCCACATCCGTTTGTGCCGGATGATGCCATGGACAGAACGAGACGATGTGAAGAGATTCTGACAATTCAGGCGATGGGATTGAAGAAGCGTCTGGCACATACACACTGCAGACATGCGGTTGTAGGCATTTCAGGCGGTCTGGATTCTACATTGGCGCTGCTTGTGACTGTACGTGCCTTTGACATGTTGGATATGGACAGAAGTCAGATCATGGCTGTGACAATGCCGTGTTTCGGTACGACAGACAGAACGTATCACAATGCCTGTGAACTGGTTCGAAGGCTGGGAGCAACTCTTGAGGAAGTGGATATCAAAGAAGCAGTGACGCTGCACTTTTCAGATATCGGACAGGATCCGGCCAATCATGATGTGACCTATGAGAATGGTCAGGCAAGAGAACGGACTCAGGTGCTGATGGACATTGCCAATCGTCTCGGTGGTATGGTCATTGGTACGGGAGATATGTCGGAGCTGGCGCTGGGATGGGCGACCTATAACGGTGATCACATGTCTATGTATGGCGTCAATGCATCGGTACCAAAGACTTTGGTGCGTCATCTTGTCAGATATTGTGCGGACACAGCGGACAGTCAGACATTAAAGGAGACATTGCTGGATATTCTGGATACACCGGTGAGCCCGGAATTGATTCCTCCGGAGGACGGTCAAATTTCACAGAAAACCGAAGATCTGGTAGGACCGTATGAACTGCACGATTTCTTCCTGTATCATATTCTTCGTTTCGGACGGCATCCGGCCAAGGTATATCGCCTGGCCCTGAAAGCTTTTGGAGGCGTTTATGATGCCGCCACGATTCTCAGATGGCTGAAGACTTTTTATCGCCGGTTCTTTGCACAGCAGTTTAAGCGCTCATGCCTGCCGGATGGTCCGAAGGTGGGGTCTGTTGCGGTTTCTCCAAGAGGGGATCTGCGTATGCCGAGTGATGCCTGCGTGACACTTTGGATGCAGGAACTGGATGAGATTGTCGAGTAGACGGCAAACGGTCAGCGGGCCTTGTCGATCGCCTGGGCGATGGCACTGAGAAGTACCTGTGAAGTATAGCGGCTGGACGATTCGTAACGGATATCATCGATGGAGACGCCGGCGGCCAGCTGCGCGGAGATGGCATCCATACTGGTTGTCAGCAGCGGATACATGGCCGCAACAGATTCATCCAGATTGACAATGGAAGCGGATTTGATGTGATCTTTGTCAACAACAACCTGGATATCAACCGATTGATTGTTCAGTGTAATTGAAGATGTGTAAACACCTGCGGTATAAGCAGAAGCCGGGGATGTTTGCACATCTTTTTTGCTTGAGCCGATGACGAAAAGGATAAAAACAGCGGCTGCAATAAGAATAATGAGGACGAGAAGAAATGTTAAAAGCTGCCGGAGCCTGAAAACAAAAATGCGGGTATCACTTTGCATGGAAATCCCTCCGTAAAAATGTTAATATATGTATATGAAAAACTGATGTTAAATATGAGAGGAGAACAGAATGTCACTACAATTGATCCTGGGAGGCAGCGGAACGGGCAAATCCACCAGACTGTATCAGATGATTGTCGAAAGATCGGTACAGTTTCCTGATGAAAAGACGCTGTTGATCGTGCCGGAACAGAAGACCATGCAGGCACAGAAGAATATTGTTATGCATCATCCGCGGCATGGTGTGATGAATGTAGATGTACTGAGTTTTGAACGTCTGGCCTATAGAATTTTTGAGGAGCTGGGGCTGAATCAGAAGGAAATTCTCGAAGATACCGGCAAGAGTATGATTATCCGAAGAATTTTGACGGAGCATGAAGAAGAACTTTCTGCCTTCAGAGGCAATATACGCAAAAAGGGTTTTGTGGACGAAGTGAAGTCTATGCTGTCGGAGCTTTTACAGTACGGCGTGACGCCGGATATTCTCAGAAAGCGAAGCATGGAAATGGGGACTGAGTCTGTTTTATATGCCAAATTGCAGGATATAACAGTGATTTATGAGGCTTTTCTTGACAGGATCCATGAAAAATATATGACAACGGAGGAAGTGCCGGATCGGTTATGTGATGTGATCGAACAATCCGATATGATTCGCCGTGTGCACGTATTTCTGGATGATTTTACCGGTTTTACACCCATTCAATACCGTCTGATGACCCGCATTCTGCAGTTGGCACCGAGGGTAGTGATGACGCTGAATGTGGATGTTTCGGAGAATCCGTATCAGACCGTTTCCATGGAGCACCTTTTTTACCTGCCGAAGGATACGATTTTTCAGCTGGAGCGGATCTGCCATGAGCATCAGGTGTCCAGAGAAGCGGACATACTTCTTGAAGACAATGAAAAGGGGCGGTTTGCCGGACATCCGGAACTGGCTGCCATGGAGAAGAATCTATTCAGAAAAAGGGCTGCGGCCCGGGCAGAAAAGCCGGAGGATCTGATGGCTTTCAGGCTGACATCACCGAATGATGAGATGGGTTTTGTGGCGATGAAGATTCATGAATATGCAGCCAGAAAGCATTACAGATACAGGGATATGGCTGTTGTAGCCAGTGACATGAATCTGTACCGCAGCAGTGCTGATTATTGGTTTGATAAGTATCAGATTCCTTGTTTCTTTGATGGCAGACGCAACATTTCGGGAAATATGCTGGTTGAATGGCTGCGGTCACTCTGCAGTGTTTTCCTTCAAAAATACAGTTATGCGTCTATGCTGCGGTATCTCAGAAGCGGCCTTACGGGTATTTCAGAGGAGGAGACGGACTGTCTGGAGGATTATGTGCTGGCGCTGGGCATCCGCGGCCATCGTACGTGGACAAAAGTGTGGACGGCCAAAATGCAGGGAATGACCGATGAAGAGCTGGACAGGATCAATGGCATCCGGGAACGGCTGATCCTGTCCTTGGAAGCACTTTATGAAGTAAGCCGGAATAAGGAAAGCCGGATCGTCGATTTTATGCGGAGACTTTATTTGTATATGCAGCAGCTGGGCATTCGAGGACAGCTGGAGGCATGGACTGCGTTCTTTGAGAAAAACGGGGATCTTTCAAGAGCCAAGGAATATGAGCAGATTTACGATGTGATGATCGAATTGCTGGAGAGAATGTACTTGATTCTCGGTCAGGAGCCACTTTCTATTCAGGTCTTTTCCGATGTGCTGGATGCCGGCGTCAATGATGTGCGGATTGGTATTATTCCGCCGGGAGTGGATCAGGTAACTTTTGGTGATATACGCCGAACAAGGCTGGAGAACATTAAAGTCCTGTTTTTTGTCGGCATGAATGATGGACTGGTACCGCTTATGGAAAACGGCGGCGGTCTGCTGACAGAAATTGAGAGAGATCGTCTGGCATTGCATCACATTCATTTGGCACCAACGGCAAAGGAAAATACATGTACAGAGCAGTATTATCTTTATATGAATATGACAAAACCTTCTGAAAAGCTGATACTGACCTGTTCTGAGCAGGATGCAGCAGGGAAAGAGAAGCGGCCGTCCTCTATTTTTGACAGGATCAAAGCGGTTTTTCCGAAGCTGGTACTGGAACGGGTACACCAGACGGATACGGAAAAAGGAGATTTGATCCACAGTTATCAGTATATGATCAGAGGGCTTCGTGAGATCAGTGAGGATGGACAGATTCCCGAAGACTGGCTGGATGTCTATGACTGGTTTATGTCAAGGCCAGAGTATGCAGAGAAGACCAGACAGCTGGTGGAAGCAGCATTTTACAGGCATTGGGATGAGCAGTTGTCTCAGGCGGCTGTCAAGGCCGTTTACGGCGGGCAGCTGACGGGCGGTGTGACGATGCTGGAGAAATATGCAGCCTGTGCCTATGCCCATTTTCTTTCTTATGGACTCCATTTAAAAGAAAGGAAAATTTATCAGGTACAGGCGCCGGATATTGGCATGATCTTTCATCAGGCAATCGAACGTTTTTCACTGAGAATCGGACGGAGCGGCTATCAGTGGCGAACAATTCCGGATGAGATCAGGGATCATCTGGTGGAAGAATGTGTCAGCAGCGTTGTACTGGAATATAATCATTCTGTAATGCAGGACAGTATGCGTGCCAATTATCTGACTGAGAAAATCATGCGCATGACCAAACGAACCATCTGGGCACTGCAACAGCAATTGAAGAAGGGGGATTTTGAGCCGGTCGGATATGAAGTCCGTTTTACGACGGAACTTGAGAATCAGCAGATGCATTTGTCTTACGGGGATCGGGGCGTCATGTCTTTAAATGGCAAGATTGACCGAATGGATCTGTGTGCGGAAGATGACAAAGTTTATCTGAAGATTATAGATTACAAGTCCGGACGTACAAAGTTCGATCTGGCATCTGTCTTTCATGGGCTGCAGCTGCAGCTGATGGTCTATATGAATGCGGCACGTGAGGAACAGCAGCAGAAAAAGAAGCAATGCATCGTTATTCCGGCGGGAATTCTGTATTATCACATTGATGATCCTTTTGTGACATCAGACAATTTTCGGGATTTTGCGGGCAACCAGCCTGTCGGTTCAGATGAGCAGAATGAAGATTATTCGGATTCATCCGGTGCTGCAGAGGATGCGCTTTCAATTCTTGAACAGCTGGCGGTGGATGGTCTTGTGCTGGATGATGACGATGCTGTTCGACATATGGATCATCACCCGGAGGAACCACCGAAAGTTCTTCCGGTCAAGATAAAAAAAGACGGGACATTGTCTGCATTATCCAGTGCAGCAGCACCGGAGAATTTTGAAGTGCTTTCATGGCATGTGAAGCGGACAACAAAGCGATTAGGGGAAAAGATTTTTTCAGGTGATATTTCCGTACATCCTTATCGGTACGGAACACAGAAGGCCTGTGATTACTGCAGCTTTAAGTCGGTATGCGGTTTTGATCCGGCCTTTGACGGATTTGACTGGAAGCGCCTGAAAAAAATGAATAAAGACGAGATCTGGGAAGCAATCAGAAAGGAGGCGGGAGAATGAGTATTCAGTGGAGTGAAAAACAGCAGGCGGTCATTGATGCAAGGGGCTGTTCTGTGCTTGTATCAGCGGCAGCCGGTTCAGGCAAAACCGCAGTTCTTGTGGAAAGATTGATTCGATTACTGACGGATGAAAAGCATCCGGTGGATATTGAGCGCTTGCTTGTGGTGACATTTACCAATGCGGCTGCAGCGGAAATGCGTGAACGTATTGGCAGAGGGTTGGATCAGAAATTGCTTGAAGAACCGGATCACACAGCATGGATCCGGCAGAAGCTTTTATTGCCCTGTGCCCAGATCTCAACCATTCACAGTCTCTGCTTGAAGACAATCCGTGAACATTTTGAAGTACTGGATCTGGATCCGTCCTTCAGACTGGGAGATGAAGCTGAACTGAAGCTTTTGAAATCCGATGTGGCAGAGGATGTGATGGAGACTTATTATGCATCAGAAAACAGGGCCTTCAGAGCTTTTGTGGATCGCTATGCCAACGGCAAGACCGACCAGGGAATTGCAGAAATGATCATTGCGCTGTATGATTATTCAAGAGGATTTCCGTGGCCGGAATATTGGCTGAAGCATTGTCTGGCGGCTTATTCGGCAGATGAAGCGCATAATGGAGCCGATCAGGTGAAAGAATTTGCCATGATGCAGCTGAATAATGTTCTGACAAAATATCTGCCGCTTTTTGAGGAAGCCCGGGCATTCTGTCTTGAGCCCAATGGTGTGGAAGCTTATCTTCCGGTGATCGAGGATGATAAAAAGTGGTTTCAGATGCTTGGTGAGTCGGAAGATTATGACGGCAGCAGAGAAATTTTGCACAAGATCGTCTGGAAACGTCTGCCGAGAACGGCGGCGTCCGTTGACCCGAAGATTAAAGAGAAAGTGAAGGAGATTCATGCGGATTTCAAATCAGAGATAGAAGGGCTTAGGGATGGCTATTTTGTACACACATTTGAAGAACTGAAGGCGGAGCTGACTTATATCCGCCCGTCGGTCAGGATGCTGATCGAATTGACAGAAGTTTTCGGACAGCAGTTTATGGCGGTAAAGAATGACCGGAATATGCTGGATTTTTCAGACCTGGAACATTATATGCTGCAGCTTCTGGCTGATTTTTCAGAAGATGAACAGGGGCAGATGCAGGTGAAACCGACATCTGCTGCAGATGAACTCAGTGAATTTTATGAAGAGGTTGTCTGCGATGAATATCAGGACAGCAATCAGGTACAGGAATTGATTCTCAGCCTTTTGTCCAGAGAACGCAAAGGTCAGTATAATCGTTTTATGGTGGGAGATGTGAAACAGAGCATTTATCGTTTTAGACTGGCAGATGCAGCTATTTTTATGGAAAAATATCACCATTATGCTCTTGGGGAAAGTCAGAAAACAAGGCAGCGTATTGATCTTTCACAGAATTTCCGAAGCAGGGAAAGTGTACTTTCTGGCGTGAATTATATTTTCCGTAAGATCATGAAGAAGAGTCTCGGCGGGATTGACTATGATGATCGGGCAGCGCTTTATCCGGGAATGGCATTTCCGGAGGCAAAAGGCAAAAATATTGCGGACAATACGGAACTTCTGTTTCTGAAGGGAGACGGTGAGACGACGGAGCCGGATGATGAGAGCCTGGATTCTGTGGAGCTTGAGGCGAAGCTGGCGGCAGTCAGGATCCGGGAATTGACAGATCCGAAGCATGGAATGGATATTTATGATGGTGCGCTTGGAGATTACAGGAAAGCTGGGTACAAAGATATTGTCATACTTCTTCGGACGGTGACAGGATGGGCTGAGAAGTTTGTGGATGTGCTGGCTTCAGAGAATATTCCTTCCACGGCTGAAATGTCCGCCGGATTTTTTGACACGCTGGAGATACGGACAATGCTTCAGTTCCTGGCAATTGTCGATAATCCGGGGCAGGACATCCCGCTGGCAGCGGTTTTGTGTTCGCCGATCGCCGGTATTTCTTCGGAAGAGATGGCTCTGATCCGTTCCAAACATTCAGAAGGCAGTCTGTTTGGCGCATGTATGGCATGCAGTGAAGAGACACCGGGAGCGGCAAAGATTAAAAAGTTTCTTGCGATGTTTCATGATATCCGTCGAGCTTCTGTTTATCTGGAACTGCATGAGCTGATCCGCTATATCTATGATCGGACAGGCTATTATGATTATGTTCAGGCTTTGCCGGGGGGCGAAAGGCGAAAGGCCAATCTTGATCTGCTGCGTGAGCGGGCAGTGGCTTATGCGGCCGGCAGTTACAGCAGTTTGTTTGACTTTATGCGATATATTGAACAGCTCAAAAAGAACCAGATTGATTTCGGTGAGGCGGTGATGCCTGAAAATGACAAAGGCCGTGTACGGATTATGAGTATCCATAAGAGTAAAGGGCTGGAATATCCCATTGTTATTCTGGCCGGACTGGGCAAAAAATTTAATTTTCAGGACAGCATTAGCAAGCTGGTTATGCATGCAAAGAGCGGCATCGGGCTGGATGCGGTCAATCTTCAGACCCGCAAAAAGATGACATCTGCCTATAAGAAATTTATTGCGGCCCGACTGAATCTGGAAACGCTGGCAGAGGAGCAGAGGATTTTATATGTAGCTATGACCAGAGCCAAGGAAAAATTGATTATGACCGGCATGGAGAGCCTGAAAAATACCGACAAAAAGCTTGAAATCTGGCAGAGAAACAGTGGAATTTTGGGTGAAGTTTTTCCTGACTGGATGCTGACATCCGCCAGGTCTTATCTGGACTGGATCATGCCGGCTGTAATGAACGGAGAAGCCGAGAACGTTGTGACGCTCAGAATGGTGGATATCCGTGCCCTTGCCGGCCGTGAAGTGGGGCGCGTTATAGATAAAAAATGGCAGAAAGAAGAACTGCTTCAGCGCAAGCATACTTTGTCCGATGTGTCGGAGACGGACGTTTCTAAACGACTTTTCGGGGAAGAAGGATGGCAGTATCCTCAGAAAGCATTATTATCAGTCAAAGGCAAATATTCTGTTTCAGAATTAAAAAAATATGCCATGGAAGCAATCATGGAAGCGGAACCGGCACCGGGGATGGCCCTGGCTGAAAAGCAATCAGAAACAGAAGAGGCGCTGCCTGATTTTATGAAGGATAAGGAAGTGGATGAAACACACGAAGTTTCGAATGTCGGGGCTTTCCGTGGTACAGCTTATCACAGGGCACTGGAACTGATCGATTTTGCGGGGCGTCCCGATGAAAGAGATGAAGCATGGCTGCGCAGTCAGCTAAATGCGATGACATCCGCAGGGCGTTTATCCGGAGAGCAGAGGCAAAGTATCAGGATTCGGGATATCGCTGATATGGTGTTTTCAAATCTGGGGCTTCGAATGGCAGAGGCGGACAGACGTCATGAATTATATCGTGAAGCGCAGTTTGTTATGGGTGTGCCGGTATTTGCACTGTATCCGGAAGTGGATAGTGAAGAAACTGTTTTGATACAGGGAATCATAGATGCTTATTTTGAAGAAAATGGGGAACTGATTCTGTTGGATTACAAGACCGACCATGTCTCAAAACAAGACGGTGCAGATATTTTGAAAAAACGTTACAAGCGGCAGCTGGATGATTATCAGCAGGCACTGGAGCAGATGCTTCAGAAAAAAGTCCGTCAGAAATTGATTTACTCATTTGCATTAAAGTGTTGGATTGAAATTTAGAGAATCAGCCATAAACAGCCGATTGCCGGATATATTGCGGTCTATGAGATAAAATGAATCGGGAATAATATCTGCGAAAGCGGGGAAACTCTTTGTTGAACAGGAGATGAACCGAATCGTGGAAAGAGATATTCTGAATAGAAAGATAACAAAGAAAAATGGTGAAAAGGTGCCAATTCGGACACTTAAACTGCAGGAACAATTAAAATACGAGATTGCCGATGAACTTGGACTTTTTGAAAAAATTGAGAAAAGCGGATGGGGAGCATTGACTGCCAGTGAATCAGGAAGGATCGGAGGCATGATCAGAAAAAGAAATACACAAAATAAGAAAAAGGAATGAAGTATGGAAGCTTATACAGGATTTGCGCAGGTATATGATACATTCATGGATAATGTACCATATGATGAATGGGGAGAATATCTTGTTTCCCTGCTGAAAAAATATGGTGTGGAGGACGGCCTGGTTCTGGATATGGGATGCGGAACCGGAGCCATGACCCGTTATCTTGATGCCCATGGCTATGATATGACAGGCATTGATGTTTCGGAGGAGATGCTGACCATTGCAAAGGAAAAATCATCACAGGATATTTTGTATCTTCTGCAGGATATGCGGGAATTCGAACTTTATGGTACGATGCGGGCAGCCGTCAGTATTTGTGACAGCATGAATTATATTCTTGAGGAGGATGACCTTTTACAGGTTTTTTCCCTGGTGAATAATTATCTGGATCCGGGCGGTATTTTTATATTTGACCTGAATACTGTTTACAAGTACCAGGAAATCCTTGGAGAGCAGACCATTGCGGAAGACCGCGAGGAATGCAGCTTTATATGGGATAATTTTTATGATGAAGAAGAAATGATCAATGAATATGACCTGACAGTTTTTGTTCAGGAAGAGGGCGATTTGTTCAGACGTTACTGCGAAACCCATTATCAGAGAGCTTATTCACTGGAGACAGTCAGAGTATTGATTGAAAAAGCAGGTATGGAGGTACTTGCAATTTATGATGCTTTTACGTATAATAAACCGAAGCCTGATAGTGAAAGGGTTTATTTTGTAGCAAGAGAGCACGGGAAAAAGACCGTTTAAAACGGATGGAGGAATAGAAAATGTCAGATTATATTGTACATGCTTCGGGAGCCGGCAACCAGGTCAGAATTTTTGCGGCATCCACAAGAGATTTAGTAGAGAAGGCCAGAGAGATACATAACACGAGCCCGGTGGCGACAGCTGCTCTGGGACGTCTTCTGACTGCAGGTGCCATGATGGGCAGCATGATGAAGGGAGAGAAGGATCTTCTGACACTGCAGATTCAGTGCAGCGGGCCAATCGGAGGTCTGACGGTGACTGCAAAGTCCGATGGCACTGTCAAGGGATATGTGAATAACCCGGATGTTATGCTGCCTCCGAACAGCAAAGGCAAGCTGGATGTAGGCGGGGCCCTGGATCTCGGTGTTTTGAGTGTGATCAAGGATATGGGTATGAAAGAGCCATATGTCGGGCAGACGCAGCTTGTATCCGGAGAGATTGCGGAAGATCTCACCTATTATTATGCGACCAGCGAACAGATCAATTCAAGTGTGGCTCTGGGTGTTTTGATGGAGAAGAATAATACAGTGAAACAGGCAGGCGGTTTTATTCTTCAGCTGATGCCGTTTACAGAAGACGCAGTGATTGATAAACTGGAAGAGAACGTGAAGAAGCTCCCTTCTGTAACAACGATGCTCGAAGAAGGTGAGACACCGGAGGGCATGATCCGCCGTGTTCTGGATGGCTTTGATGTGGAATTTTACGAGGAGACACCAACGGGTTATGTTTGTGACTGTTCCAAGGAACGTGTTGAGAGAGCCATTATCAGTATCGGTAAGAAGGAAATCCAGGATATGATCGACGATCAGAAACCGATTGAAGTGAATTGTCATTTTTGCGGCAGACACTACGAATTCAGTGTGGATGATCTGAAGCATTTATTAAAGAAGGCTGTAAGAGCATAATATGTGGGCCGGTGCAGGAAACTGTGCCGGTTTTTTTATCATTAGAAGGGGGTGCATGGCAGGAGAGTGTTGACGAATGGTTTTGACTGATGTCGGATGACTTATGGTGTTGTCGATGAATCATCATTGATGAAGGGAAATGTCGCCGCTATAATATAAATACAAACAAAAGTTCACGGCCGGAACAAAGTTAATGATATGGGGAGGAAGATCATGCATCAGTCAATTTTAACATACGGGGAGTTTGTGACATATATTCGGGAGAATGTAGAGGCCGTTTTGAACGAGGACAGAGAAGCGGAAGTTGTTTTAACGGAGGTTGAGAAGAATAATGGCGTGATGTCGGAGATTATGACGATCCGGCAGGAGAGAGAGAACTTTGCACCGGTTTTTTACATGAGAGATATTTATGAGCAGTATCTTCGGGGAATTTCACCGGATGACCTGGCAGAGCAGATGGTCAGCATCTGTCGGCAGCAGGAGGCAGACGGTTTGTCGGTGAATGGCGCTTGGTTTGAGCATTTTGAGAATGTCAGGGAGCATATTATCCTGAAGGCAGTGAATTATGAGAGAAACAGTCGTCAGCTCACAGACTGTCCTTTTATCAAGGCATTAGATCTTGCAGTGACATTTCGGGTATTAGTTGAAGAAGAGCAGAGTCGAATCGGCACAGTTTTGGTCAGCAATGAGATGATGAAGTGGTGGCATGTGTCAGAGACGGATCTTTACAAGACAGCGGCAGCGAATATGCAGAGACTGTGGAAGGATGTATTGGAGCCGATACAGGATATGGTTCATGAGATGGCAGAGGGGCCGATGGCTGAAGCTTATGATGCATTCCTTGAGGAGAGGCCGGAGACAGGAACGATGCCACTTTATGTATTGACGAATGAGATACGGCTGAATGGAGCTTCGGTTTTGTTTTATACAGATTGTCTGAAGCGCTTTGCGTCCGACATTGGGAGGGATTTCTTTGTGCTGCCCAGCAGTATTCATGAAGTTCTTTTACTGCCGGTTATGGACGAGATGAGTGCCTGGGATCTGAGACAGATCGTGGGGACGATGAATCATCAGGTGGTATCGGATGAAGAAGTGCTGTCAGACCATGTTTATCGATATTTACATAAGTGCAATAAGCTGATTATTGCCGCATAAGGCTTTTTATAGAATTTATTATTGTAACTTTCTAAAATCAGACCTTGCGGTTCGGGACAATATAGGCTAGAATGTATACAGGCGTTTTTTTCAGAAATCGTGAGAAACGTTAGGATCGAATAATTAAAAGGAGTGTATACGATAGAATGAAGTTCATTAAAACACCTGTAAAGGGCATGTGCGATATGCTTCCTGCAGATATGCGTCTCAGAGAACATATTCTGCAGATGATCAAGACCAGCTATGCATCCTATGGTTTTATGCAGATTGAAACTCCAGTTATGGAACATATAGAGAACCTGACATCCAAGCAGGGCGGTGACAATGAGAAATTGATCTTCAAGGTGATGAAGAGAGGTGCTGATCTGACAAGAGCAATCGAGGCAGGTAAGCAGGAGTTTGCAGACAATGGTCTCCGATACGATCTGACAGTTCCGCTGGCGAGATATTATGCGAATAACAAAGAGAAGCTGCCGACACCGTTTAAGGCCCTTCAGATTGGTAATGTATGGCGTGCAGATAATCCTCAGAAGGGACGTTTTCGCCAGTTTACACAGTGTGATATAGATATTCTCGGTGATGATACGAATCTGGCAGAGATTGAGCTTATAGCTGCAACATCTGATATGCTGTCACAGATTTTCAGTGAAGTGGGCATTACAGATTTTACGATCCATATCAACGACAGACAGATTCTCCGTGCGGCTGCATTGCAGGCAGGTTTTGAAGAAGAGGCTATTGGTTCTGTGCTTATTTCATTGGATAAGTACGACAAGATTGGCCTTGAGGGCATTCGCAGGGAACTGATTGAGAATGGTTATGCAGAAGATGTTGTAACACGTTATCTTGCAATTTACGAATCCCTTCAGGGTGATGTGACATGCGGTGATTTCTGCAGTGATATTGCAGAGAACTACCTTGACAGAAAGGTTGTTGAGGGCGTAGATGATATTATTTCCTGTGCAAAGGCTATGATCAATGAGCATGTGAAGATTACATTTGATCCGACACTTGTGCGTGGTATGGGTTATTATACAGGAACAATTTTTGAGATCAGCATTGACGGATATAATTTCTCCATTGCAGGCGGCGGTCGTTATGACAAGATGATCGGCAAGTTCTGCGGACAGGATGTCAGTGCATGCGGCTTTTCCATCGGTTTTGAGCGTATTATCACGATCCTGAAAGACAAGTTGGAGACAGTGACACCTGTTTCGGAGAAGAATCTGGCAATTCTTATCGGCAAGAATGTGCCCCTTGACAGAAAGCTCGAGATCTTTAAGCGTGCAAAGGCACTTCGTGCAGAAGGAACAACTGTTACGATTCAGCCGATGCGCAAGAATATGAAGCAGCAGATTGAGAAGCTCGAAGCAGAAGGCTTCAAAGAATTTGAAAAAGTTTATAATGATTAATATTTATACAAAAGAGCAGAGAGAGGAGTCTTAATATGGCTGAATCAATGAGCGGTATGAAACGTACCCATCGTTGTGCAGAATTAAGTAAAGCTCAGGTTGGACAGACTGTCACAGTGATGGGCTGGGTACAAAAGAGCAGAAATAAAGGCGGCGTTGTATTTGTCGATTTAAGAGACAGATCAGGTATTTTGCAGATTATTTTTGAAGAGAATAAGTGTGGTACTGAGATTTTTGAAAAGGCAGGCAAGCTCAGAAGTGAGTTCGTTATCGCTGTTACAGGTCAGGTATGTGAACGTGCCGGTGCTGTGAATAAGAATCTTGCAACAGGCGAGATCGAGGTTATTGCAGAGCAGCTGAGAATTTTATCTGAATCCGAGACACCGCCATTTCATATTGAAGAGAATAGTAAGACAAAGGAAGAACTTCGTTTGAAATATCGCTATCTTGATCTGAGAAGACCGGATATCCAGAAGAATATTATGATGAGAAGCAGAGCTTGTGCTGTTATCAGGAATTTTCTGACAGAAGAGGGCTTTCTTGAGATTGAGACACCGATGCTGACAAAGAGTACACCGGAAGGTGCAAGAGATTATCTTGTTCCAAGCCGTGTCCATCCGGGATCTTTCTATGCACTGCCTCAGTCACCGCAGCTGTTCAAGCAGCTTCTGATGGTATCAGGCTATGATCGCTATTTCCAGCTGGCAAGATGTTTCCGCGATGAGGACCTTCGTGCTGACAGACAGCCTGAATTCACACAGGTGGATATGGAACTTTCATTTGTAGATGTTGATGATGTTATTGATGTAAATGAACGTCTTCTGGCACGTCTTTTCAAGGAGATCATTGGTGTGGATGTACCGCTGCCAATTCAGAGAATGACATGGCAGGAAGCAATGGATCGTTTTGGCTCAGATAAGCCTGATACACGTTTCGGTATGGAACTGAATGATGTCACAGATGTTGTCAGAGACTGCGAGTTCGCAGTATTTAAGAATGCAATCGCAGATGGTGGCTCTGTAAGAGGTATCAATGCAAAGGGACAGGGCACAATGCCTCGTAAGAAGATTGATGCACTGGTTGCTTTTGTGAAGGATTACGGCGCAAAGGGTCTGGCTTATATTGCCATCCAGCCGGATGGTTCGATCAAGTCTTCATTCGCCAAATTCATGAAGGATGAAGAAATGCAGGCATTAATTGCAGCTATGCAGGGTGAGCCTGGAGACCTTCTCCTGTTTGCGGCAGATAAGAACAAGATTGTATATGCGTCTTTAGGTGCACTGAGACTTGAACTGGCAGACAAGATGGGACTGCTTGATAAGAACCAGTACAACTTCCTCTGGGTAACAGAATTCCCATTATTAGAGTGGTCTGATGAAGAGAACAGATTCCAGGCAATGCATCATCCATTTACAATGCCTATGGAAGAAGATCTTCAGTATATTGATACAGATCCAGGCCGTGTACGTGCAAAGGCATATGATATTGTCCTTAACGGTACAGAAATTGGCGGTGGCAGTGTCCGTATTCACCAGGATGATATTCAGGAGAAGATGTTTGAAGCACTTGGTTTTACCAAGGAAAGAGCACACGAACAGTTTGGTTTCCTCTTGGATGCTTTCAAGTACGGTGTTCCGCCTCACGCAGGACTGGCCTATGGTCTTGACCGTCTGATTATGCTGATGGCCAAAGTAGACAGTATCAGAGATGTTATTGCATTCCCTAAGGTAAAAGATGCATCCTGTCTTTTGACTAATGCACCGGATACAGTTGATGAGAAGCAGCTTGAAGAACTTGGTATCCGTGTGAATGAAGCTGAACAGACAGAAGAATAATTGGCATTCAAGTTCAATTGAAATGTTATACATGAAAAGCAGAGTACCCAAAGGTGCTCTGTAGACAACAAAGGAGGTCGTGCATAAATGTACACATTTGATGAAATTCAGGCCGTAGACAGCGAAATTGCAGAAGCTATCCAGTTAGAAAAAGGAAGACAGAACCAGAATATTGAGTTGATCGCATCAGAGAACTTTGTAAGTAAAGCTGTTATGGCTGCAATGGGCAGTCCACTGACGAACAAGTATGCAGAAGGTTATCCGGGCAAGAGATATTATGGCGGATGCCAGTATGTAGATATTGTTGAAAATCTTGCTATTGAGCGTGCCAAGAAGCTGTTTGGCGCTGCTTATGTCAATGTTCAGCCACATTCAGGTGCTCAGGCTAATATGGCAGTATTTCAGGCATTCCTGAAACCGGGTGATACTTTTATGGGTATGGCTCTGGATCAGGGCGGACATCTGTCACACGGAAGCTCAGCCAATTTCTCAGGCAAGTATTTCCATTGTGTACCTTATGGTGTTAATGAACAAGGTTTTATTGACTATGATGAAGTAGAAAGAATTGCTCTTGAATGTCAGCCGAAGTTGATTGTTGCTGGTGCCAGCGCATACTGCAGAACAATTGATTTCAAGAGATTTAGAGAAATCGCAGACAAGGTTAATGCTATTCTGATGGTTGATATTGCCCATATTGCCGGTCTTGTGGCAACAGGTCTGCATCCAAGCCCGATCCCTTATGCACATGTTGTTACAACAACAACCCATAAGACACTTCGCGGACCAAGAGGCGGTATGATTCTCTGCGGTACAGAAGAATATGCAAAGAAACTGAATTCGGCTATTTTCCCGGGTACTCAGGGCGGCCCTCTGATGCATGTGATCGCAGCAAAGGCTGTTGCATTGAAGGAAGCACTCAGCGATGACTTCAAGGATTATCAGAAACAGATTCTTGTGAATGCTCAGGCACTTGCTGCAGGCCTTATGAAGAGAGGTATTACGATTGTATCCGGTGGTACAGACAATCATTTGATGCTGGTAGATCTTCAGAATCTTGGGCTGACAGGCAAGCAGGCTGAGAAGATGCTTGATGAGGTGCATATCACATGCAATAAGAATACAATTCCGAATGACCCGCAGTCTCCATTTGTTACAAGCGGCTTAAGACTTGGTACACCGGCTGCAACAACAAGAGGTTTTGATGCAGACGATATGGATCAGATTGCAGAAGCCATTACATTGACATTGAAAGACTTCGAAGGAAATAAAGAGAAAGCAACAGCTATTGTAAAATCACTGACAGATAAACATCCGCTTTATGAATAATATTTGATGTTGAAATTGTCAAAAAAGGGGCTGATGCGGATAGATATATCTGCGTCAGCCCCTTATGCGCGGGAAAACCACGGATTTTAGATGAGTCCAAAATGTAAAAGTGCCTTGGCGATGCCATGATTGTCAACGGTATCTGTGATCATCTCAGAGAATGGTTCAAGAACCGGTGAATGTTCACCCATAGCGATGCCGTGTGCTGCAGCTTCGAACATCGGCAGATCGTTGCTGCTGTCGCCGAAGGCCCATGTGTTGTCCATGGAGATATCCAGATGTTCGGCCAGTAGATGCATAGCAGAAGCTTTGGAGAATCCCTTGGGAACGCATTCATACATGCCCTTTCCACGGTCGATGACATCTATGAACGATTCGATTTCATGAATGAAAGCATCAGAATCGGCTTGATTGTCAGAGACAAGGACGAATTTGTCATAGATGAAATTACGGTCTTCGATAAAGCAGGAGAGCCCCAACCCTTCATCATTGAAGGATTTTCGTACCTGATTCATAATTCTCTGGCGATAAGTGCCGCGTTTGCAGTAGACATCTTCGGAGCCTTCAAGAAAGGCTTCAATGTGCCATTTGTCCATCAGATCAATAAGAAGCTGCCCTTCTTCTTCGGTAAAAGAATGAGCCAGCAGAATTTCATCATGATAGACAATGCGTGTGCCGCATCCGCAGAGATAGCCATCAAACCCAAGGGTTTTGAGAAAAGACGGCATAGTACGGATGGTTCGTCCGGTATTGATGAAAACCAGATGCCCATTTTTCTGAGCAGCATCGATGGCTGAAAGAGCACTTTTCGGAATCTGATGGGTGGCATTTGATAATAATGTCCCATCAATATCGAAGAATAATAACTGATGCTGCATCTTAGTAGCCAAGCTCTTCACCTACAAGGAGAATTTTGATTCTGCCCGGAATATTGGAACGGCGGGTGATCACTGTGTGGGTACATATGCAGTCCGGACTCAGACAGTCTGCACATTGACCGGTGACAGCGCAAGGCGTCTTGCGGTTCAGGCGGACAGTATTCGGAGGTGCTGCTGACAGTTTGACACGTTTGTAGGCGGAATCAAGATCAGGACAGACTTTGTTCATGCCTGCGATAATGATGACATTTTTAGGGCCATGAATAAGAGAAGCAACACGATTGCCCGTGCCGTCAATATTGACCAAAAGGCCATCTGTTGTGATGGCATTGGTACTCATGAAGTAATAATCGCAGACTGCAACTTTGGAATAGACAGCATCTTTTTCTTCCTGGGTCTTGGCGATTGTACGGTCAAGAAAGATGCAGTCAGCTTCTTTGACGGCTGTATTGAAGCCGATTTCGGCAAGGGTTATAGAACCGCCGCAGGATACAGTGTTTCCTTTGGTCAGATAAGGTGTGATAGCCCTGAGTGCGGCCTGTCTGTCAGGAACATAATCAGCTTCAAAACCGCGTTTTTTAAGATTTGAGATCATTGTATCTGCAATATTTTTATAATACTGTTGTTTTGGTGTCATTATAAACCTCCTTACGATAAATGATTTAATATGATTTTATTTGTCTGCACCAAAATGCAGATAAGTGTATTATAACACGAACAAAAAGGATTCGGAAAAATTTTTCATGACTTGACAAGTGTGATAAAATATGTGATAAACAAAAATGACAGATAATAATATAAAATTTACGGAGAATAGAGAGTGCAGAGTAAATCGTTATATATAGCAGAAAAGCCCAGTGTGGCCAAAGAATTTGCCAAAGTATTGAATGTCGGCGGACGTGCATCGGATGGCTATCTTGAGTCAGCAGATGCAGTTGTGACATGGTGTGTCGGACATCTGGTGACGATGAGTTATCCGGAAGTTTATGATCCGAAGCTGAAGAAATGGTCTTTGGATACATTGCCGTTTCTGCCTGAAGAATTTAAATATGAATTAATTGATGATGTGAAAAAGCAGTTTCGTATTGTGGAGCGTTTGCTGAATCGAGAGGATGTCACTTGCATCTATGTCTGCACCGACTCAGGAAGAGAAGGAGAATATATTTATCGCCTGGTGGATCAGATGGCACATGTTGGGGACAAAGATAAACGGAGGGTGTGGATTGATTCTCAGACAGAAGAAGAAATCTTAAGAGGCATCCGGGAAGCTAAGCCGTTGTCGGAATATGATCATCTGGCAGATGCGGCTTATCTGAGAGCCAAAGAAGATTATCTGATGGGAATTAATTTTTCACGACTGCTGACCCTGAAATACGGGCAGTCGATGTCTAATTATCTTGGTACGAAGTATACCGTTATTTCTGTGGGGCGCGTAATGACATGTGTGCTTGGCATGGTGGTGCGGCGAGAACGTGAAATTCGCTATTTTGTCAAGACACCGTTTTATCGGGTACTTGCTGCTGCGGATATCCTGGGACGGGAAGTGGAGGCTGAATGGCGTGTGACAGAAGAATCGGTGGCATGGCAGAAACCGGTTTTATATAAAGAGAATGGATTTAAGACAAAAGAGGATGCACAGAAGCTGATAACATATATTGAGCGTGTGCAGCCGATGGAAGCGGAAGTCACAGCCATTGAGAGAAAAACAGAGAAGAAGAATCCGCCGCTTTTATATAATTTGGCGGAACTTCAGAATGATTGCTCGCGTATGTTTAAGATCAGTCCGGATGAAACACTGAAAATAGTCCAGGAGTTATATGAGAAGAAACTGGTGACTTATCCGAGAACCGATGCCAGAGTCCTTTCGACGGCTGTAGCGAAGGAAATCGACAGAAATATCAGCGGCTTGAAACAGGTACCGGCTTTTGCTGCTTTTGCAGATGAAGTACTGGCTATGGGGAGCTATAAGAAAATTGCATCTACGCGATATACCAATGACAAACAGATTACAGATCATTATGCAATTATTCCGACCGGTCAGGGACTGGGGGCTCTGAGAAGTCTTCATCCACAATCAGAAAGCGTTTATGAAGCTATCTGCAGACGTTTCCTGAGTATTTTTTATCCGCCGGCACAGTACAGAAAGTTATCCATGACATTGAAGGTGCGGACAGAGAGTTTTTATGCCAGTTTCAAGGTTTTGACGGATGAAGGCTATCTGAAAGTTGCCGGTATTCCGAAGAAAGCTCAGAATACACAGGGACAAAAGGACGATGAAACAGAAGATGTAGGGTGTGATACAGCCTTTCTGGATATGCTGAAGGATTTGAAAAAGGGTTCCCATCTGCCGGTGAAACGGTTGATGATCAAAGAAGGCGAGACGTCGCCTCCGAAGCGTTACAATTCCGGTTCACTGATTCTGGCAATGGAAAATGCAGGACAGCTGATCGAAGATGAGGAACTGCGAGCTCAGATCAAAGGTTCCGGAATCGGAACAAGTGCGACAAGGGCAGAGATTCTCAAAAAGCTTGTGACAATCCGTTATCTGGCGCTGAATAAGAAGACACAGATTGTGACACCGACACAGCTGGGAGAGATGGTCTATGAAGTTGTAGATAACTCCATTCGATCACTGCTGAATCCAGAATTAACAGCCAGTTGGGAAAAAGGACTAACGTATGTGGCGGAAGGCAGTATTACATCGGATGTTTATATGGAGAAACTGGAACGATTTATATCTGATCGTACAGGCAGGGTTATGGTTTTACATAACCAGTATCAGCTGCGGGGCAACTATGACCGGTGTGCAGCTTTTTACAAGAAAGAACAGCGCCCGTCAGCAAAAGGAAAGAAGATCAAAAAAGTTTCATCCAATGCGAAGAAGCAGACAGGTAAGGTTTCAACAGAGTAACTTTTATATAGAATAAATGGAGGTATTCAAAATGTATGAAGGATTAAAAATTGCAAACATGTACACATTGTCGGAAACAATTGCAGCAGAGTTATTGTCATCCGTCACCTACCCATGGGAAGCACTTCCGAAGATTGGTGATTTTATCAAGAAACTTGGACCAACATTGCCTGAAGAAGACTATGAATACAGAGGTGAAGATGTGTGGGTTGCAAAGGATGCGACTGTATTCCCATCTGCGTATATTCATGGACCAGCGATCATCGGCAAGGGTGCAGAAGTCAGACACTGTGCATTTATCCGTGGTAATGCGATTGTGGGTGAAGGTGCAGTTGTCGGTAATTCAACTGAGCTTAAAAATGTCATACTTTTCAACAAAGTTCAGGTACCGCATTATAATTATGTGGGAGATTCCATTCTTGGATTTAAGGCACATATGGGAGCCGGTTCTATTACTTCCAATGTTAAGTCAGATAAGAAGCTGGTGGTTGTTCATACCGGTGAAGGCAATATTGAGACTGGTCTCAAGAAATTCGGTGCAATGCTGGGAGACTGTGTAGAGGTAGGATGCAACAGTGTTCTGAATCCGGGTACAGTGCTTGGACCGAATGTGAATGTTTATCCGACATCCTCTGTTCGCGGTTATGTACCAGCAGCCCATATTTTTAAAACGCAGGATCAGATTGTAAAGAAAGAGGCATAGTATGCGCAGAAAGATCACAGAGGCCCATTTGCTGTTGATTATAACTTTTGCCATGTATATGGGCTATCAGTGGCTGATGCAGTGGATACCTTTCCATGATGTTATGTTTCATGTCATCATGGGACAGGTGATGCTGATTTCCCCAGGGGCATTGTGGATGCTGATACGATATCGGAAGAACAGACCGCAATTGTCAGAAAGAATGCTTTTTACACCGATATCCAATGCCAACATCAAGATGGCGGTGGCCGTGATTATTTCTGCGTACCCGGTTGTGGTGATTTTGAATCGTTTTTCTATGTTTTTTGTGAAAAACCAGGTGATGGAAGTCATGCCTTATATGATGAGAATGGGGTATTTTCCAATGCTGTTTGTGATGGCAGTGATGCCAGCGTTTAATGAGGAATTTTTATGCAGAGGAATCTTGTACGGCGCATACCGACAGCGGGCTAAGACGACGGGAATATGGCTTAGTGCATTGGCTTTCGGGCTGTTTCATCTGAATTTCAATCAAATGCTGTATGCGGTTTATCTGGGGATAGTTTTGGCACTGATGGTTGAGGCAACCGGTTCAATTTATACATCCATGCTGATGCATTTCCTGTTGAATGGTTTCAATGTGACAATGAACTTCATGGCCAATCAGAGACTAATAGCGGATGCGGCGGTGAATCAGCAGCAAGTGACGGAATCTGTATCACAGACATTATCCGATGTGTCTATTCAGCAATTGGTGACAATGGCTGTTGTGCTGGCCATTTTCATCTTTTTAAATGGCATTTTGATCTACAGTACCTTTCGGATGAATGGTCGAAGTCTGCAAAATGACGGTGAAAAAGGACGAGTGATCGATGGGTGGATTGTCATTTTTGTGATAATCACTGTGATTTTAACGTATATGAATACAGATTTTCTATGATTTTTCTACATATTGCTATTCCGAAAACAAATATTAGATGTATTGATGCAAGAACAATCCTGTTTTTGTCATAAAATTATCAAAGATGCCAAAAATGAAAAAATGAGCAAAAAACACTGGACTTCATTGAGAATTGATGGGAAAATAGTAAACAGATATGATGTAAATTTTGCATGATACATATTTGAAAGGAGTCACAAAATGATTTATTCACATGAAGTAGAATTAATGTGCCCTGTTGCAAAAGGCGCAAAACATGAGCCTGCTCCAATCCCTGAAGAAGGCAAATGGGTTCATTCCAAAGAAATTAAAGATATTTCCGGCTTTACACATGGTATTGGCTGGTGCGCACCACAGCAGGGTGCCTGCAAGCTGACACTGAATGTTAAGGAAGGTATTATAGAGGAAGCTTTAATCGAGACAATCGGATGTTCAGGTATGACACATTCAGCCGCTATGGCAGCTGAGATTTTACAGGGCAAAACCATTCTGGAAGCTCTGAATACAGACCTTGTTTGTGATGCAATTAACACAGCAATGAGAGAGCTGTTCCTTCAGATTGTATACGGCAGAACACAGAGTGCATTCTCTGATGACGGTCTTGCAGTTGGTGCAGGTCTTGAGGATCTTGGCAAGGGCCTTCGTTCTCAGGTTGGTACAATGTATGGTACAAAGGCAAAAGGTGTTCGTTATCTTGAGATGGCAGAAGGTTATGTTACAGGCCTTGCCCTTGATGAGAATGATGAAGTTATCGGTTACCAGTTTGTAAGCCTTGGAAAGATGACTGACTTTATCAAGAATGGCGATGATCCTAACACTGCATGGGAAAAGGCAAAAGGTCAGTATGGCCGTGTAGCAGATGCAGTTAAAATTATCGACCCGAGAAAGGAGTAATCTAAAATGGCTTTATTTGAATCATATGAAAGAAGAATTGATCAGATCAATTCTGTTTTAAATAGCTACGGTATCGCTTCTATCGAAGAAGCAGAGAAGATCACAAAGGACGCAGGTCTTGATGTATACGAACAGGTTAAGAAGATTCAGCCAATCTGTTTCGAGAATGCATGTTGGGCATATACAGTCGGTGCTGCAATTGCTATCAAGAAGGGTTGCCGTAAGGCTTCCGATGCAGCTGCAGCAATCGGTGAAGGTCTTCAGGCTTTCTGTATCCCGGGTTCTGTTGCAGACCATCGTAAGGTTGGTCTTGGCCATGGTAATCTTGGCAAGATGCTGCTTGAAGAAGAAACAGAATGCTTCTGTTTCCTTGCAGGTCATGAATCTTTTGCAGCTGCAGAAGGTGCTATCGGTATCGCTGAAAAAGCCAACAAAGTTCGTCAGAAACCACTTCGTGTTATCTTAAACGGTCTTGGCAAAGATGCTGCTCAGATTATTTCACGTATCAACGGTTTCACATTTGTTGAGACACAGTTTGATTACAAAGCCAACAAGCTGAACGTTGTATATGAAAAACCATATTCAACAGGTCTTCGTGCATCTGTTAAATGTTATGGTGCAGATGATGTTCAGGAAGGTGTTGCAATCATGCATCACGAGAACGTAGGTGTTTCCATCACAGGTAACTCTACAAACCCTACAAGATTCCAGCATCCTGTAGCAGGTACATACAAGAAAGAATGTATCGAGCAGGGTAAGAAATATTTCTCAGTTGCTTCAGGCGGTGGTACAGGCCGTACACTTCATCCGGACAACATGGCAGCAGGTCCTGCTTCCTACGGTATGACAGATACAATGGGACGTATGCATTCTGATGCTCAGTTCGCAGGTTCTTCATCTGTTCCGGCCCATGTTGAAATGATGGGTCTGATCGGTATGGGCAATAACCCAATGGTCGGCGCTACAGTTGCTGTTGCAGTTAGCGTTGAGGAAGCAGCAAGAGCTGGCAAGTTCTAAGAAATGTCAAAAAGCAAGGCTCGGATTTCAATTTGGAAAATCCGGGCCTTTTTATCTGGAGTTATTTCAAAAGCTCTGAAATACATATTTTTAAATCATGATAGATGGTAACAGGGATTTCCTGTTCAAATGTATATTGCGTGGAATCTTCGGTCCCGTCAAAGGAGTAAACTTGAACCGTTTGTGTGAGTGGATTTACAATCCAGTATTCTCGGACACCGGCAGTTCGGTATTTGAATAGCTTCGTCAGATAATCCATGCGTTGACTGCTTGGTGATACGATTTCAATAATAAAATCGGGGGCACCCTGATAACCTCTGGCATCCAAGTTGGAAGGATGGCAGATAACGGAAATATCAGGTTCAACGTAATTGTGTGCGTCCTGATTTAAAAAGACTGCAAAAGGTGCCGGATAAACTTCACAAGGGCCTCCGTTCTTTTTGATAAAATTTCGTATAGTGGCAGAAAGTTCCATCACTAATTTTTGATGAAATGGGCTTGGTGGGGCCATATTATATATTTGTCCGTCAATCAGTTCTGCACGCTTTCCTTCTGGAAGGGCAAAAATATCATCAATCGTATATTTTTTGTGCTTTGGTAAAGGCATGTTATCACGTCCTTTCGAAGTAATAGAAGATTCAATACGATATATCTATTATATAACATTAGATAGAGGAAAGAAATAAAAAATTTTTTTATAACGACCAATAGATAAATTCAATGATATTTTTATTTTGCAGGTGATACAATAGAGCTTAATAGGATGACTATGAATCAGAAGACAGACTTGGAGGAATAAAAATTGTCGGAAGGAGAAGAAGAGATGAAATGGATGATTGCATCAGATATACACGGCTCGGCCGCTTATCTGGAAAAGTTGCTTGAGGCTTACAAACAGGAAAAGGCAGATCGGATGCTGTTGTTAGGTGATCTTTTATATCATGGGCCCCGCAATGATTTGCCGGAGGGATATCAGCCAAAAAGAGTTATTGAGCTTTTGAATGGAATGAAAGACGATATTCTCTGTGTCCGGGGAAACTGCGAGGCAGAAGTGGATCAGATGGTGTTGGAATTTCCGGTGATGGCAGAATATGCAATTTTGACAGCGGGTACGCGGATGATTTTTGCAACCCATGGGCATGTTTTCAATGAGAAAAATCTGCCGCCGCTGCATAAAGGTGATATTCTTTTGCACGGTCATACCCATGTGCCGAAGTGTGTGGCGCATGAGAACTATATTTATATGAATCCGGGTTCGGTATCCATCCCGAAAGAAAACAGTTATCATGGGTATATGACTTGGGAAGGATCGGATTTTGTCTGGAAAGATCTTGAAGGAGGTGTTCGAAACGAAGTTATTGTTTAAGCAGCGTTTGTTTTCATGGTTTGACAGTTATGATATATATGATGAAACGGAACAGACAGTTTATGTTGTTAAAGGGCAGTTGGCTTGGGGACATTGTCTGAAGATTTTCAATGTTTACGGTGAAGAAGTCGGGACAGTCAAAGAGAAGGTATTGACATTGCTTCCGAAGTTTGAAGTCTATGAAAAAGAAAGATATATCGGCTGCATCCAGAAAGAATTGACATTTTTGAAGCCGAAATACGATATTGATTTTAATGGCTGGCATATCGAGGGCGGCTATATGGAATGGGACTATACGATTGTTGGACTGGGCGGACAGAGGATTGCTGCAATTTCGAAGGAACTTTTTCATATGACGGACACTTACGTGATGGATATCGTGAATCCGGAAGATGCATTATATGTGCTGATGTTTGTTCTGGCGATAGATGCAGAGAAGTGTTCAAGAAATTAAATACGGCATACAGAATGAAAATCATCTGCTGGAATAAATCCGGCGGGTGTTTTTTAGTTTAGATGACGCACTATTTTAATTGCCTATTGACATAGTAGGTAAATGGGTATATCATACCCATAGAAAAAGGAAAGGAATGAATATAGGATGATAATGATTTCTTCAAAGGGGCGTTATGCACTGCGGGTTATGACGTATCTGGCGGTCAATGCAGACCGGGAGTTTGTACCGCTGAAAGAGATAGCGGAAGCGGAGAGTATTTCTCTGAAGTATCTTGAGAGTATTGCCAGAATGCTGTCAAAGGAACACTATATTGAAGGAACCAGCGGCCGAGGCGGCGGTTATCGTCTGACCAGAAAGCCGGAGGCGTATAAAGTCGGTGACATTCTTCGATTGACTGAAGGAACACTGGCACCTGTATCCTGTCTCAAGGATGATGCAGAACCTTGCGGGAGAGCAGAGCTTTGCTGTACGCTGCCGGTATGGCAGGGATTGTCGAATGTTATCACAGATTATCTGGATACTATGACACTGGCTGATGTGGCCGGGAAGGGCCGTTTCGGTGAATAGATACAGATAACGCAGGAAAATACAGCATAATTATAATAGAGAAGAAACAAGTAGGAGGCATAAAAATGTTGAACAAGCAGTTATTGAATGTAAAAGATTTATATGTTGATGTTGAAGATAAAGAAATCCTTCACGGCGTGGATCTGTCCATTGGTGAAGGGGAGACGCATGTTTTGATGGGACCGAACGGTACAGGTAAGTCTACCCTCGGTTATGCACTGATGGGCAATCCGCGTTATACTGTGAAGTCCGGCGAAATCTGGTTTAAAGGCAAGAATATTACGGCGGAACCAGTCAATGAGCGGGCAAAAGACGGTATTTTTCTTTCTTTCCAGAATCCGCTTGAGATTCCAGGTGTGACACTGAGTTCCTTTATCAGAAATGCACTGGAGCAGAAAACCGGCAAGAGAATCAAACTGTGGGATTTCAAGAAAGATCTTGAGAAGACAATGGCTATTTTGCAGATGGATCCGTCTTATGCGGAACGTGATCTGAATGTGGGATTTTCCGGCGGTGAGAAGAAGAAGGCAGAGATCCTTCAGCTTCTGATGCTTAAACCTTCACTGGCCATCCTTGATGAGACAGACTCTGGCCTGGATGTGGATGCAGTACGTACAGTTTCAGCAGGTATTGAAGAATACCAGAAGACATGCAAAGGCAGTTTAATTGTTATTACACATAGTACAAAAATTCTGGAAGCACTGCATGTGGATTATACCCATGTCATGGTTGAAGGCAGGATTATCAAGACTGGAGATGCATCCCTTGTTGAAGAGATCAATGAAAACGGATTCGGAAGTTATGAAACTCAGGAGCAGTAAAAGCGGCGTGGGAAAGGAGTGACTGACGGTGAAAGAAAAGAGTCAAGTTGAAGATATAGATAGAAGCATATATGATTTTAAAGATGATGAAAAAGACGCATACAGGATTAAAGCAGGACTGACGCCTGAAATTGTGCAGAAATTGTCCAAAGAGAAACATGATCCTGCATGGATGGAACTTTTTCGTCTGCATTCTCTTCAAATTTACAATGAGATGGCAGTGCCGGATTGGGGGCCATCTATAGAAGGCTTGAATATGGATCAGATTGTTACTTATGTCAGACCGAATACGAAGATGAAAGCCAAATGGTCCGATGTGCCGGAAGATATTAAGAATACATTTGAGCGTCTGGGTATTCCTGAAGCAGAGAGAAAGTCATTGGCCGGTGTCGGTGCCCAGTATGATTCCGAGCTGGTTTATCACAATGTTCGTGAGGAAGTCGCTGCACAGGGTGTTGTCTATACCGATATGGAGAGTGCATTGACCGGTGAATATGCAGATATGGTGAAGAAGCATTTTATGAAGCTGGTGAAACCGACAGATCATAAGTTTGCCGCACTTCACGGGGCTGTCTGGTCCGGCGGTTCATTTGTGTATGTACCGAAGGGTGTTTCTGTTGAAATTCCGCTTCAGTCTTATTTCAGATTAAATGCGCCTGGTGCAGGACAGTTTGAGCATACACTGATCATTGTGGATGAGGGGGCCGATCTGCATTTCATCGAGGGCTGTTCAGCACCGAAATATAATGTCGCCAATCTGCATGCCGGATGTGTGGAGCTTTTTGTGGGCAAGAATGCAAGACTTCGTTATTCGACGATTGAAAACTGGTCCAAGAATATGTACAATCTGAACACAAAGAGAGCATTGGTAGAAGAAGGAGGTACCATTGAATGGGTATCCGGTTCCTTTGGTTCACATGTTTCCTATCTGTATCCGATGAGCATTCTCAAAGGCCGTGACTCCAAGATGGAATTTACAGGCATTACATTTGCCGGCAAAGGCCAGAATCTGGATACTGGTGCCAAAGTTGTTCATATTGGAGAAAATACAAGTTCTTATATTAATACTAAATCTATTTCAAAGGATGGCGGTATCAGTACATTCCGTTCATCCGTTGTTGTGAATAAAGGAGCAGAAAGCGCGAAATCTGCAGTTTCCTGCCAGTCTTTGATGCTGGATTCGGAATCCAGATCAGATACGATCCCTGCCATGGATATCCGTACCAAGAATGCTAATGTAGGTCATGAAGCACAGATCGGCAGTATCAGTGACGAGGCTGTTTTCTATTTGATGTCCAGAGGCATGAGCGAGGAAGATGCAAGAGCATGCATCGTCAGTGGATTTGCGGACAACGTATCAAAGGAGCTGCCTCTTGAGTATGCACTTGAGATGAACAATCTGATTCGACTTGAAATGAAAGGCAGTATTGGATAGGGTAAAGGAGGATTTGAAGATGAAAGAGAATGAGACATTAAAGATTAATCCGCTGCCATCCAAAACATGGTACTGGCTCCATTTAAATGATACAACAGTGAAATGGAATGGGGATGTGCAGCCTTGCATGGTGATGGCAGAAGAGCCGGAACAGGTATCTGAAGCCGGTTTGAATATAAAGGAAATGACAACAGGCGTCGGCGCTGAGGCGGATGCGATATTTGAGGATGAGAATCTTCCGATTTTACAGTTTACAGCAAAGGCTGAAGCTGGTGACAGAGTCATCAGACTGGATATCAGCAGTGAAGATAAGGAGAATGCAGCGGGAACTGTTTATATTGCAGCGGAAGAAAATGCCCGTGTGACAGTGATTGAGAAGTTTACATCCGGCAAAAAGGCTCAGAGCGATCTGGCATTCAGAACAAAACTTTATGCTGGGAAAAACAGCACGATTCGTCTGATACAGATCAATGTGCTGGATGAAGGACAGAGATTACTGAACGCAGTAGGTTCTGTCTGCGACGAGACAGCAAAGCTTGATGTTCTTCAGATGTTTGTCGGCAGAGGTGATGTATATAACGGCATTCAGACAGAACTGGAAGGCAACCAGTCTGAACTACATACGGAGATTGGCTATATTGGCCAGAAGCAGCAGACATTGGATATGAATCTGGTTATCAACCACTGGGGAAAGAAGACAAATTGTGACATTCAGGTAGACGGTACACTAAAAGATGCCGCAAAGAAAGTTTTCAGAGGTTCCATTGATTTTAAACGCGGTTCATCGGGATCCAAAGGTGCAGAAACTGAGAATGTACTGCTGCTTGGGGATGATGTGGAGAATAAGACGATTCCATTGATTCTTTGCGCAGAAGAGGATGTAGATGGCAGCCACGGCGCAACCATTGGTGAACTGGATGAAGAAACATTATTCTATTTTGCGGCCAGAGGCATCGATCAGGAGACAGCCGAGGATATTATGACAAAAGCAAAACTTGAAGTCCTCTACCAGCATATACAGGATGAAGAAACAGAAAGGATTGTAGCAGACCAGCTTACAAAGGTGATGAGCAATGACAGCCAGTGATTACAGAAAAGATTTCCCTCTTTTACAGAATGAGGATACGATTTATATAGATAATGCAGCAACAGCCCAGCGCCCGCAGGCTGTACTGGATGCAGTCAAGGTTTTTTATGAGACAGAAAATGCGAACCCGCTGAGAGGCTTTTATCCTCTCAGTCTGAAAGCTACCGAGAGTTGTGAGAACGCCAGAGCGACAGTACGTGATTTTATTCATGCAACTTCCAAGAAAGAGATTATTTTTACAAGAAATACAACAGAAGGGCTGAATCTGGTGGCCTACAGCTATGGCCTCAGCCATCTGAAGGCTGGAGATGAGATTGCGGTCACTATTATGGAGCATCACAGCAATCTTTTGCCATGGCAGATGGTGGCACGTCAGACCGGTGCTGAATTAAAGTTTATGGAGTGTGAAACTGATGGCACATTGACAGATGAAACGATTCAGACGGTAATCAATGAGAAGACAAAACTGGTGGCAGTGGCTCAGGTATCCAATGTTCTCGGATGTGTCAATCCGATAGAGAAAATCGTGGCCCGCGCACACGAAGTAGGCGCAGTGGTTGTAATGGATGGTGCGCAGAGTGTACCGCATATGCCTGTGGATGTGCAGAAACTGGATGTGGATTTTATGGCATTTTCAGGGCATAAACTCATGGGGCCGATGGGAATCGGTGTATTATATGGCAAGAAAGCATTGCTCGAAGAAATGCCGCCATTTCTCACTGGCGGCGAAATGATAGATTCCGTAACACGAGAAGGGGCAGTATTTGCGGAATTACCGTATAAATTTGAGGCCGGAACAGTGAATGCAGCAGGTGCCGCAGGGTTGGGTGCTGCAATCGATTACCTTAATCAGGTTGGTTTTGATTTTATTCAGGAGCAGGAACTGGCATTGACACGCCGTGCCATGGAGGGACTTTCAAAGATACCGCATGTACATGTGATGGGCTCAGAAGATCCGGCAAACCATACAGGTATCGTATCTTTTACAATAGAGGGTGTTCATCCACACGATGTCAGTGAGATCCTTGCTTCAGACGGCATTGATGTTCGTGCCGGTCACCACTGTGCTCAGCCGCTTCTGACCTATCTTGGTGTTCATTCTTCGACAAGAGCAAGTTTTATGTTTTACAATACATTGGATGAAGTGGATGCTTTTGTGAAGAGCGTTGCCGGCATAAGAAGGAGAATGGGATATGGAGAGTAGAAGTTTTTATAATGAAATATTGACAGAACATAATCTGCGGCCGGAGCATAAACATGATCTGCCGGATGCCAATATTGTTCTGGAGGGAGTCAATCCAAACTGCGGAGATGATATTTTTCTGAAATTGAAAGTTGAAAACGATGTCATTGAAGATGGTGCCTTTGTAGGAGATGGATGTGCCATTTCCCAGGCATCCGCAGACATTATGCTGGGGATGATCCTTGGAAAAACAAAGGAAGAGGCATTGAAGCTTGGTGACATGTTCCTGCGTATGATTCAGGGAGAAGCGACGGATGAGGAAATCGATCAGTTGGAAGAAGCTTCTGCATTGAAAGATATTGCCCATATGCCTGCCAGAGTAAAGTGTGCAGTCTTGGGTTGGCATACATTGGATGAGGCTTTCAAGAAAGCAAAAGAAAATTCAGCTTCATAAGGACAGAGAGTGCCGGATATGGTAGAATAGAGAAAAAGCAAGGAGGTAACAGATAATGTATGAAGAAGTTCAGGTTTTAACTCACAGCAGTATTCGTATAGCAGGAAATCAGATCATTTATTTTGATCCATTTCATGTGGAGGAAGAAACCCATGATGCTGATATTATTTGCGTGACCCATGAACATTTTGATCACTATTCACCGGAAGATCTGGCGAAGGTAAAAAATGCAGCAACGATTCTTGTCTGTCCGAAGTCAATGAAGGATTCATTGAGCAACAGCGGTATTTCTGAGGAGTTTACAGAATTGGTAGCTCCGGGAGATGAACTGGAGATCAATGGTGTCAGGATTCAGGCAGTGCCTGCCTACAACATTGGCAAACAGTTTCATCCGCAGCAGAATCAATGGGTAGGTTATCTTGTGACAATGAATGAGGTGACTTATTATATTGCTGGAGATACGGATATCAATGAAGATGTGAAGAAAATCCAGTGTGATGTGGCTATGATTCCTGTCGGCGGAACGTATACAATGACAGCAGAAGAGGCAGCTGAGCTGGCAGAAATGATTCATCCGAAAGCAGCAGTACCGACACATTATGGTTCGGTAGCAGGCAAAGCTGAAGATGGTCAGATATTTGCAGATATGCTAAAAGACAAAATCAATGTCATCTTAAAAATGTAATAGATATAAGAGATTTGCAAATCCTTGTAGATTTAAAGCGAAACTGGAAGGCATATTTATTTGTGTACAGACAGTTTCGCTTTTTTATTAGTCAGAAAGAAGATAGAAATGTTTCAGCAGGAAGAGAGAAGAGGGGTGGAAGCCGTATATAGTAGGTGAGTACACTTAAAAAGCGTGAAAATTCTGAATATTTATAATTGGAAGATTAATATAAAGAAAACTATTGACGTTTTAAAATAACTGTGTTACTATAAAGACAACAAAGAGGAGATGCCTAACAGAAACAAAGGAAGTTTATTCCAGTATTAGACCAAGAGGATAGTTAGAAGTAGTCGAGTCTTAGAACAGGAGGACGGTCCAATGGCATAAGAAGTCTTGATCAAATCGAATAATAATCTCTCACGAGTTTACATAGATGTCGTTAACAGCTATACATGTAACAGAGGAGATGATGATTATGAAGAAAGGCAGAGGCCCATAGTGGACATGCAAATTTATGAATAGGAGGTATAGTCCAAAAGGAACATAATTTATCCAATCGAATTCTATGAAAGTTGAAGGTGTATTAAATGAAATTACAGGAAATTCATTAAAAGCCCGGTCGAAGGAAGATTCATCGATCGGGCTTTTAATTTACGCGAGCAACGAGCCAAAGTCCGTGCTTGCACGAGACCTTGGCGACTGCCGCGATAACTTGAGAAACTCGCGGAGCGTGTTTCTCATAGTTTTGTATGTTCGATTGGCGTGAATGAAGTTTATGAATTTGGATTATTGCTGGCGAAGAATATCAGAATCTGTCGAAGGATGTCGAATGGGGGCAGAATGAGAAGAGAATTGAACGGCGAATGGCGATCATGATAGCTGCATATGCAGCGTCAAGCACCAAAGGTGCGAATCATGATATAATAAAAGAGCGGGCATGTATAGAGCATGAAGAAGGAAAGCTTCAGATTTTTTTAACAAAAAACTTACTAAATTTCTGATTATCTTTTCATAAGTTGGTAAATGCCGATATATCCCGTATTTTAGGGCTTTATCGGTATTTTCTTTTTGGAAGATACCTTGCATAAGCTGGCATTTACCAGCAT